>OHAC01001579.1_pt1 | contig 20535 bp, 14 predicted proteins | sample 1577051 | NCBI WGS metagenome assembly OHAC01 (sample SAMEA3541499, study PRJEB24748) | human gut metagenome | biome: human gut; feature: human-associated habitat; material: faeces | place: China | collected 2012 | reverse complement strand
TATCGCCCCTCATTTCTATTTTATCTTGTTTGTACCCCTTGTACACCGATGTTTCAGTAGTGGTAGGAACAACTAAGTATTCTCCACAGTCAAGCTGGACATTAGGAGATAAGGAATATGCGCCAGATATTTATGATGATGCACATAACAATTACAAAGATAGCCTGCTTGTTTCTGACAGTGCATTTAATACGGATGGGGATACCACAATTACGATTAATGCAGATGGAGATTATCCAGAAGTAACGATTGTAGTTGATAAAAATGGAAATCTCAAACAGGATGACAAGGAACTTCTTGATGCACCGACGCTGACTGGACCGGAAAAGATTTCCGAGGGAGGTAATTTAACCCTGACTGGAAAAGATAATGCGGATGAGCTTGCGAAATACCTGAAAGCAATCAAGGTGATAACATCAGATGGTGAAGAACTTGGATTTAAAGTTCAGGATAATAAACTGATTATCACAACCAGTGATTTAACCGCAGGACCAGATGGAAGTGCGATTGAGATTGTGATTGAGGCAGAAGGTTACAAGAATCAGTCGATCACGGTTACAGTTGAGAGCCAGAAAGCAGATACAGAAATTGAGGTTTCCAGTGTTGTAAAAGAGAGTGGTTGGACAGGAGATTATTTACTGATTCGCTTCAATGGAGTTGAGGGAGAAAAGTTAAAAACCTTCTTAAAGGAGATTGATTCGGTTGCGGTAAATGGAACAGAGTATAGCAAGGCATCCGTTTCCTCGTTCCTTGGAAGTGGGGAGTTTGCACCGCATGCAACGGATACATCTTATAGCAATGATAATTATGATTGTTTAAAGGTTTCAGTGTCCGGATTGAGTAAAGAAGAGAATAATGAAATTCTTATCGACACTAAGAATAACGGAACGATTGAGTGCAAACTTGATAAAAACTGGAAATTAATCAAGGAATCCAAAACGCTTCTTGCCGACGAAGTCCTCCCAAGCGAGATCGTCACCACCCCAACCGAGGGAGTAACCACACCGGAGCAAACACCGGCAGAGGACGCGACACCGGAAGAGCCGAAGACGAATGACGAAAACAAGGCAGATGTACCAGATGGCGATAAGAAGAACGAGACAGACGATGCGAACAAGGCACCGGAAGTAGACGAGGACAAGAAAGCGGATTCGGACGAGTCCAAGGATACTTCGGATGAGAAGAAAGACGAAACTTCAGATAAAGGCGATGCTGACAAGGATGATTCGAAAGATGAATCCGGCGAAACTGGTGACGATTCCAAGAAGAATGAAACGGACGAATCTAAGGACAATGATTCCAAGAAGGATGAGACCGGTGACGTAAAAGATGATACTTCTGATAAGGAAGAATCCGACGGAGATAAAGGCGATGCTTCTGAGAAAGAAGAGTCTGTTTCTGAAGAAGAGTAGTTGTATTTAAAGGAGTAAAAATTGAAACAGAAGTGGTGGATTTTATTAACCCTGCTGCTGTGTGGCTGCGGTGCTTCATCGCAGCCGGATCAAACGGGGGCGGTCCAGAATGACCGTCCTCGTTTATCTGCGTCTACGGAAGAGACGGCAGAAAATGTGGCAGCAGTAGAAAAAAACGAAAATTTAGAGAAAAATCCCTCAAATTCGAACCAGAATCCGGGAGAAGGGCAGAACTGGACGGTGTTTGCGATGGATACTGTGATGCAGTTTGATGCCTACGGTGGAAGTGCAAATTTGCAGGAAAAAGTGAAACGGCGAGTGGAAGAGCTGGAAGGGGAGTTTTCGACAACGCAGGAAAACAGCGATATTTTCTATCTAAATCAGGAGAAAACAGCGAAACTTTCCGATGATACGCGTTATCTGATGCAGGAGGCGCTGGCGCTGGGAGCGGAAACAGATGGTGCGCTCGATATTTCGATTTATCCGGTTGTGCAAAGCTGGGGATTTACAACGGGAAATTACCGGGTCCCCAGTGAGAGCGAGCGGGAAAGCCTGCTTAAATCGGTCGATTATCGTCTGGTCGGTTTAGAAGCAGATACGGCATCGATCGAGCCAGGAATGATGGTGGATCTAGGCGGTGTCGGAAAGGGATTTACCGGAGATGAGGTGGTAAAGACTATGAAGGAGGACGGCGTGACGAGCGCACTGTTCAGTCTTGGAGGCAATATCCAGACGATCGGAACAAAACCGGATGGCGAGAAATGGTATGTCGGTATCAAGGATCCGGAGAGCGACGGCTATCTGGGCGGAGTCAGGGTGCAGGATGAGGCGGTCATTACCTCCGGCGGCTATGAGCGCTATTTCACGGATGATGACGGAACAATTTACTGGCATATCATGGATCCGTCCACTGGGACGCCGGCGCAGAGCGGGCTGATTTCTGTGACAATCATCGGACCGTGCGGACTGCGCTGCGATGGGCTTTCGACCGCCCTGTTTGTCATGGGACGGGAAAAGGCAGCAGCACATTGGGCGGCGCATCAGGACTATGAGGCAGTCCTGGTTGACGAGAGCGGCACGATCTGGCTGACGCCGGGCTTAAAAGACCGATTTATTCCGGTGGATCAGGGGGAGACGCGGGAGATTCGGATATTGTGATTCTGGAACAGAACTAGTATAATGAGCAGAGAAAAGTGCATGCGAGTCAGATTTACAATTTATAACGAAGAGGTCGAAAATACCGTGAATGATAGATTGAAAAAGAAGCTTCTTTGCTTTGAGCGCGCTCTCTCCACATTGGAAGGATACGAGGGATGGATGATAGGTACAACTACACTTCATCTGGACTGGCAGCCCAAACAGGGGGAGAATGAGTTTTGCCATACCAAATTAACTCCAGAAATCATCAAAAAAGGCCGCTCGGCAATCCGGGTCCGCATAGCGGCAGCGGAGGAGGAAAAGGAACGGGAAAATGAGGAGATGGAAGTGCTGCTGGTAAAACCGCGCCAGAGCGTCCTTGTCCCGGAAAAAGAGAAAATGCCGCTCATGAAAGCAATTACGGAACTGGGCAGTGAGGATGATAATACGCTGGTATTTAGCCGCAGCCAGATGGAAGAATATCTCCGGGAGGCGGCAGATACCAATCCGATCCATCAGGGAGAAGCGGCAGTTCTGCCGGGGTTTCTTGTTATGAATGCCTGCCTGCTTCGTCTGTGGAAGAAGGGCTGGATGAAGGGACAGACCGCTCTGGAAGTACGTTTTCTTGCCCCACTTCGTTCTGATGAGGAGGTATATTTGTCGGATTCGGGGCAGGAGGGAAGAAACGCGGTGTATCTGAGAACGAAGCAAGAGGGAAAGGAAATTCTTTCGATTACAGAAAAATAGGGATGCCGATGATAAAGTGGGTGCAGAGGAGCTATGGATGCATATGTAAACCATTTATAAAAACAAGGTTGACAATCCTCTGAAATTCCGATATACTCTTTTCTAGCAAAGATTCTCTGTGTGTGATTCATAGGAAAATGCATTACACGGCTTAGAATTTTATCACTGAGGAGGTATATATAATGAGTTCAGAGACAAGTGCAGTGAACGTACACGGCGCATGGAGCGCGAAGCGGCTTACACTTTTGGCGATGATGCTGGCTCTTATCAGTGTGTCTTCGTATATTGCGATTCCGCTTCCGTTTTCGGATGCAAAGATCACAGCGCAGACGATGATTGTCAACCTGATCGGTCTGCTGATTGCACCACAGGATACCATTTTAGTTATGGCGAGCTGGCTGCTGTTAGGCTTATGCGGCGTGCCGGTATTCAGCGGCGGAAGCGCAGGACCGGGAAAACTGCTTGGACCGAGCGGCGGTTACTATATCGGATTTCTGGTTGTAGCGTTCCTGATTTCCCTGTTTTGCCGGAAATGGAAAAATGTTGCATTCCAGACAGCGTTCCTGATTGTAGTTGGTATTCCGGTGATTTACGCATTCGGTGCAGGCTGGATGAAACACGTGACCGGACAGCCGTGGGGTGCAGTTATCGTGCAGTCGATAATTCCGTTTATTCCGCTGGACATCGTTAAGTGTGTGGCAGCGGTAGCACTTGGAAAGGCGCTGAAGCGGACGGGCTTATTTGGAAATTAGATAGAAAATAAAGATGGGATGTGGTAGTGAACAGAATCAGCCTTTTAGTGCAGAAATGCAGCCAGGAGGCATGAGGAGTCCGTTGCCGCATCCCTTTAATTTTAATTAGGAATAGAAGAAAAACAGGAGAAAAGTATGAATCACGTATATATTCTGGGCGGTTTGCGCAGTTACATCGGGGTGAAAGATGGAATGTACCGTCATATCCCGGCGGAAAAGCTGGGGGCGGAGGTGCTGCGGGAGGTGGTTTCGCGATTTGAGCTTCCAACCGATGCGATCGACTATATAATAGGAGGAAATGCGGTCGGGGGAGGCGGCAATATCACGCGTCTGGCGGCACTTTCGGCAGGGCTTCCAGAGCGGATTCCGGCGGTTACTTTGGATCTGCAGTGCGGGTCGGCGCTGGAGGCAATCAGCGCGGCAGCAGCCAAGATTGAGAGCGGGATGGCGGATCTGGTCATTGCCGGGGGAATGGAGAGTTCTTCGGTACAGCCGTACCGCATGATGTCCCCGAACCATCCGGAGTATGACGGTGGAAAGGTGTATACGGTTGCACAGTTTGTGCCGGGAAAGCGCGGCGAGCAGGTTATGTTAGAGGGCGCGGAGGAGACTGCGATCCGGGAAAATGTCTCTAAGGAAGAGATGGACACCTGGGTGCTCCGGAGCCATAAGAGGGCGGCGCAGGCGCGCAAAGAGGGAATATTGGAGGATATAACGGTTTCCATCGACGGCAGCAGCCGGGATGAGGGAATCCGTCCGACAATGAGCCAGCGTCTGATCGACCGCCTGCCGTATCTGCTTCCAAATGGCACGAAAATCACGGCGGCAAATGCGTGCCTGATGCACGATGGCGCGGCATTTGTGGTACTTTGTTCGGAACGGTTTTTGCGGGAACAGGGACGGAAAGCAGAATGCCGTTTCCGGTTTGCTACAGCGATCGGGGATGATCCGATGATGAGCCCAAAATCAGCCGTCAGCGCTGCTAAGGCGATACTTGCAAAAACGGGGCATTCTTATCAGGAGATCGATGCTTTTGAGGTCAATGAAGCGTTTGCCGTTATTGATGTTCTATTTGAACGTGCATTTCCGGGGATTGAAGACCGTTATAATATCTGGGGCGGGGCACTTGCCTATGGGCATCCATATGGAGTCTCCGGCGCAATGATTCTGCTGCATCTGATGAAAGCACTGGAACATAAAAATGGGCATTTGGGAATGTGCTGCGTGGCAGCCGCCGGAGGGATCGGAAGCAGTATTCTGGTGGAGAAAGTAATGAAGTAGATGAAGACAGTGCTTGAATGATATAAAAAGTAAATGTGGTAAATTTAAAAGCTCAAATTGGTAAAAAGTTCTACATAAAAATAAGTAAAAGACAGGAATTAATCATGAAAGAAATACAGACACAACGTATAAATACATATCTGGATGCGCTCCGGGCATACCCGCCAGAGTGGGAAGCCCTGATCACGGAGAAAGAGCGCTATACGTTCGGGGAGCTCATCGAGGCGGCAGAACGTGTAAGGAAACATCCGAAAGAGATAGAAGAAAAACAGGGAAAACGTCACATCCACTGGATCCAGGAACCGACGATCGCGCATCAGCTTATTCAGTTTCTGGCATATGGAGACGGAAATACGGTTCCGGTGATTGCACCGTCCGATGTAAAAATTTCCGATGAATTGCGTGACGTGACACCTCCGGAAGGGGCATATATGGGTGTGATGACGTCGGGAACCTCCGGTCGTCAGAAAGTATTGTTCCGCTCCTTTGAAAGCTGGCACGATTTTTTTAAGCTTCAGAATAAAATTTTCAAAATGGGAGAGGGAAGCATTACGTTTATGCAGGGAAGCCTGGCGTTTACGGGCAACCTGAACCTTTATATGGCGCAGCTTGCGTCCGGCGGAAGCGTCGTTGCGGCGGATTCCTTTGATCCGCGCCTCTGGAAGCGGATGATCGAGGCAGAACAGGCGACCTGCGTCTATCTGATTCCTGTCAAGCTGCGGGCGCTGCGGCGTATCTATGAGCGGGAACAGGCGGTCAATTATCGGATTATTTCTTTTGTCAGCGGCTCCCAGAGTATGGGCGGTGCGGAGGCAGTGCAGTTTAAAAAGGCATTTCCCGAAGCGGAGATTACATTGTATTATGGCGCCAGCGAGCTGAACTATATTACCTATATCCATGGAAGTGAGATGAAAGAAGATACGACGCTGGTTGGCCGTGCATTTCCAGAGGTGGATGTCTGGATTGAAAACGACCATTTTCATGTAAAAACGCGGTATGGAATCCTTGGAATTGGAAATGACGCGGTGATTGGGGACTGCGGTCACACAGATGCAGAGGGACTCTTCTATTTTGATGGGCGGGATGATGATATCTGCAACATAAATGGGAGAAAAGTGTCATCCCTCCGGGTCGAAGAAGCGGTGCGGACATTTCCGGGAGTGGCAGAGACGGCAGTGAAGGCAGTCCATGAGCATGGGCGCGATTATCTGAAAGTGTGGATTGTGTGGGAGAAAGAAGCTGAAAGGGAAGAAATTGCCGGAAGTGACAGCGAAAAAAGTGGTTGTATCAATATGGCAATTCGGGAATTTTTGGCAGAAAGACTGGCAGATTATGAGATTCCACGCGAATTTGTCTTTCTAAAGGAGTTTCCAAAGACTGAAAGCGGAAAGATTCGTAAAAAAGAACTGTGAAAATTGCTTTTTCTTGTCAAAAAAGAAAATGGCTTATTGTGCAAAATGACAAAAGGAAGACATAGGGGCAGCTTATGGAGATGCACTGATGGCAGCGATTGGAGTCGGATTCTACCAAGGTTTTCAGATTTGCGCCAAGTAATCCAAAAGAAATGTATTTATAAGCCGGATTTAGAGAGGCATGAGTTATACAAGCCGTTTAGAAAGCTATTTGATGAATTATATAGGTGTAATCAGGAAATATTACATAGTTTATCTAAGCATAACAAGTAAATAAAAGATATGAAAAGGCTTTTTGACTGTAATCATTGATATTACAATTGAAAAGCTTTTTCATTTATAGGTTCCCGATAATGTGTAAAAATGAAATTCAATCAACCGGGCAGAATATATGTTCGAAATTCCGCACTTTCCTTGCAATGAAAACTGTGCTATGGTATACTGAAAAGAAGATTTGGAGGCATTTTGAAGCGTTCTTTTTTTAGTTTGAACCAGATCTTGAACCAGTGAGAAAAGAAAGGAATTTACCGTGATTTCGTATGTAAAAGGCATCCTGGCGGAGAAGGCAAAGGACCGTATCGTGGTCGAGTCCGGCATGATGGGGATCGGGATTTTTGTCCCGATGTCGGTGCTGGAAGTTTTACCGCCGCTCGGGGAAGAGGTAAAGATATATACGCACCTGCAGGTGCGGGAGGATGATATGAGCCTGTACGGCTTTTTAAGCCGTTCGGATCTGGAGATGTTCCGCCAGCTTCTGGGGGTCAACGGCATTGGTCCGAAGGGGGCACTTGGCATCTTGTCGGCGCTGCGTCCGGAGGATCTGCGTCTTGCGGTTATGACTGGGGATGCGAAGGCGATCTCCCGTGCACCGGGCGTTGGGGCAAAGACGGCACAGCGGATCATTCTCGATTTGAAGGATAAAGTACAGGCAGAGGATCTGCTGACACCGCTGTTAGATGGCAGTGCGGCGGTTTCGCCGGCTGCGGAAAACGGGCTTTCAGGCAATGCGGTGAAGGAAGCCGTGGAGGCGCTGGTGGCGCTGGGATATACGAATGCCGAGGCGGTGAAGGCGGTCAAGAGCGCCAATGTGACGGAAGAGATGGATTCCGAGGCGGTATTGAAGGCATCGCTGAAATATCTGGCGTTTTTGTAAAACAACCTATGTGTCGGACATTCGAAATTGCTGGATCATAAAAAATAGTGGTGCTTGTGCGTCAGATGAAAATTTGGAATGTGTGGCAGATATGAGAAAATGGAACTGTCATGGCTTAATTGAATGAGAGAGAAAAACAGGAAAGACAGGAAACAAGTATGAGCAGAAGGACGATTACAACCGAGGTGACGGAGGAGGATAAGCGGATTGAGGGAAGTCTCCGCCCGCAGACCTTAGACGAATATATCGGTCAGGAGCGGATCAAATCGACGTTAAAGGTATTTATCCATGCGGCGAAATCCCGCGGCGAGGCGCTTGACCATGTTCTTTTCTATGGACCGCCGGGACTGGGAAAGACGACACTTAGCGGCATTATCGCCAATGAGATGGGAACCCGTATGAAGGTTACCTCCGGTCCGGCAATCGAGAAACCAGGGGAGATTGCGGCGATTCTCAACGGGCTTCAGGAGGGAGACGTCCTCTTTGTGGATGAGATTCACCGCTTAAACCGCCAGGTGGAAGAGGTGCTTTATCCGGCGATGGAAGACTATGCGATCGATATCATGTTGGGAAAAGATTCGACGGCGCGCTCGATTCGTCTGGATCTGCCGAAATTTACGCTGGTAGGTGCGACGACACGCGCGGGGCTTCTGACGGCGCCGCTACGCGACCGCTTCGGCATCGTGCAGAAGATGGATTTTTATACGCCTGAAGAGCTGCAGACGATTGTCCTGCGGACGGCGGGAGTTCTGAATGTGGAGATTGATAAGACGGGGGCCTATGAGATTGCGAGACGTTCGAGAGGAACGCCGCGTCTGGCAAACCGCCTGTTAAAACGTGTGAGGGACTTTGCACAGGTCAAGTACAACGGCGTGATTACGAAAGAAGTCGCGGATTTTGCACTGGATATCCTTGATGTGGACAAGCTGGGACTTGACAACAACGACCGTGCGATCTTACATATGATTATCGACAAGTTTTCCGGCGGTCCGGTCGGACTGGAGACGCTGGCGGCAGCGCTGGGCGAGGATGCTGGGACACTGGAAGATGTGTATGAACCGTATCTTCTGATGAACGGTCTGCTCAACCGGACTCCGCGTGGACGGATGGCGACCGAAGCAGCGTATCGGCATCTCGGGTATGCCTGGAATCAAGTAAAAAACGGTATTTCTGAGATTTGATATTTGATTGATTTGAAGGTGGTATTTCTGTGTGGGTGACGTGACAACGTCGAACCATATTTATTAATAGATAGAAAGAAGAGAATGCGATGGCAAAACAGTATATAGATGTATTAATTGATGGAAAAGTGTATAGCCTGGGCGGCAGTGAGACGGAAGGATATGTACAGCAGATTGCCACGTATCTGAATGGGAAGATTTTCCAGCTCAAGGCGCAGCCGGGATTTTTGAAAATGCCGGAAGACTACCAGAGTATTATGACTTATCTGAATCTGGCGGATGATTATTTTAAAGAAAAAGAGAGTGCGAAGGCACTTGCATCCGACAAAGAGAGCATGGAAAAAGAGACATACCGTCTGAAACATGAGATGGTCAGCACCCAGATGAAACTCGAGAGTCTCCGCAATGAGCGCACCGTCAGCGAGGAAGAACTGGAGACGGCAAAGAAGGCGGCAAAAGAGGCAGCTGAGCAGGCGGAAGCTGCTAAAAATGAGGTACAGGCACAGATCGAGCGTGTGAAAAAAGAAGCGCAGGAGCAGATCGAGGCTGTGAAGAAAACAGCACAGGAACAGGTTGAGTCTGCAAGAAAAGAAGCGCAGGAGCAGATTGAACGTGCGAAGAGAGAGGTACAGGATCGCGTGGAATCCGCGGAAAAAGCAGCACAGGATCGCGCTGCCAGGGCGGAGCAGACAGCCCGGGAGCAGGCAGAAGCTGCAAAGAAAGAGGCATTGGAACAGATTGCGGATGCAAAGAAGGAAGCAAACGATTTCCGTGGAGAAGCAGAGGTTTGGAAGCAGGAGGCAGAAGATCAGCGTCTGGCGGTCGAGTCATCCCAGAGTGAAATCGCTTCTTTGCAGGACAAGCTGGAGATTCTCAAACAACAGCTTGAAGAAGCAAGACAGGCGGCGACAGCTGTGCAGACGGAAAAATCGCAGCTGAAAGCACGTCTGATGCAGACGGAACAGGAAAAACAAAGTGTAAAAGAGCAGCTGAGCCAGCTGGAGCAGGAAAAACAGACGATAAAGAAAGATCTGGAAGAGAGCCTCCAGGAGGCAGGGGCAGCACGTGAGGAACTGGCAGCTGTCCGTCAGGCACAGGTGGAGGCATATATGAAGCGGAAGCCATTTCCCAAGAGACAGGGAACGGTGGAACTGAAAGATGCAATTCTGCGGTTATAATGGGTGAAATGATATGAAAAAAAAGGTGGAAATTCTGGCACCGGCGGGTTCCTTCGATAGCATGAAAGCGGCGGTGGCAGCAGGGGCGGACGCAGTCTATATGGGCGGCAGCCGTTTCGGAGCCAGGGCATATGCGGAAAATCCGGATGAAATGGGGATGCTGGAAGCGATCAACTACGTGCATCTGCATGGGCGCCAGCTTTATATGACGGTCAATACGCTGGTAAAGGAAGACGAGATGGATGACTTATACGACTATCTGCTTCCGTATTACCAGGCGGGACTGGATGCCGTGATCGTGCAGGACATGGGGGTATTTTCTTATATCCGGGAGCATTTTCCGGATTTGCCGGTTCATGCGAGCACACAGATGACGATTACCGGACCGGAGGGCGCGGCGCTTATGACGAGAATGGGCGCGGTCCGCATCGTCACAGCGCGTGAACTTTCATTGGAAGAGATACGCCGCATTTATCAGGAGACGGGCGTGGAGATAGAGAGCTTTGTTCACGGGGCTCTCTGTTACTGTTATTCGGGACAATGCCTGTTCAGCAGCCTGATCGGCGGCAGAAGCGGCAACCGGGGACGATGCGCTCAGACCTGCCGGCTTCCGTTTGATGTCCTTCGGCGGCTGGATGAGAACAACCCGAATGAAAACAAAAAACAAAAGAAAGAAAATGGCGTGTTAAATCCGGGTGATTCCAAGTATGTGCTCAGTCTCAAGGATCTTTGTACGCTGGATATTTTGCCGGATATTCTGGAAGCAGGCGTTTATTCCTTGAAAATCGAGGGGCGCATGAAGAGTCCGCGCTATACGGCAGGCGTGGTGCGCCTGTACCGGAAATATGTAGATTTATATTTAAAGAATGGCAGAAAAGGTTACCGGGTTGACCCGAAAGACCGGAAGGAGCTGCTGGATCTGTTTGACCGCGGCGGTCAGACGTTAGGCTATTATACCGAGCACAATGGACGCGATATGGTGGTCTGCCATGAGAAACCGGCATTCCGCCAGGAAAACCGGGAACTTTACCAGTATCTGGACAAAACGTATGTGGAAGCAGAGGTGAAAGAACTGGTTCAGGGGTTTGCGCGTGTCTGTGAAGGCGAACCGCTGCAGCTGACGCTTCAATACGAAGATCCGCTGACGGGAGAAAGCCGGATGGCAGGCGGAATCGGAGCAGTTGTCCAGACGGCAGTGAAACAGCCGATGAGCAAGGAACGGATTGAGAAACAGCTCGGAAAAACGGGAAATACGCCGTATTATTTTGAAAATCTGGAAGTGGAGACAGGCGGCAGCCCCTTTGTGCCGGTGCAGGAGTTAAATGAACTCCGCCGCTCTGCGTTTGAGCAGCTGACCGAGGAGATACTGCGTCCATACCGCCGGGAGATACCGGAAAATAGGGCGTGCGGGACAGGAAAAGGGTGGCAAAATCCGGAAGAAAATAACCAGACAGGTTCGGAAGCAGAAAAAACCAGCCCGGCTCAGGACGTTGAACTCACAGCAGATTTACCTGTACAGAGCCAGAAAACGCTGTTTGAGAATAAAAAAGGGAATAAAATAGCTCTGTACCACATCCATGTTTCGGTCGAACACCCGGCACAGTTAAAAGTGGCGTTATCCGTACCGGAAGTCGGTGCCATCTATCTGGATAGCGCTGAATTTGGCGCCGAACAGTGGAACGAATGGGTATCGCGCTGCCATGAGGCAGACAAGCAGTGCCTTTTGGTAATGCCGCATATTTTCCGCGATCGGGCAAAGGAATATTTTGAAACACATCGTTCCAGGCTGGAATCGGCGGGATTTGACGGTCTTGTCATCCGGGCATGGGAAGAGCTGGAACTGGTGCGCGAGTGGAAGATTTCCATCCCGCTTGTGATGGATTATGGTATTTATACGATGAATCACCGGGCGGAGGATTTTGTGCGGGAGATGGCGCCGGAGCTTTCGATGCGTTTTACCCTTCCGGTCGAGCTCAACAGCCGGGAGTTGGAGGCGCGCGACAGCCGGGAACGGGAACTTCTCGTATATGGTTCGATCCCGGTCATGGTAACCGCCCAGTGCATCCGGAAAACAGTGGAAGGATGCAGTAAATGTCCGGAATATCTGTATCTGCGGGATCGCAAAAAGAAGGTATTTCCGGTAAGGAACCAGTGCCGTTTCTGTTGCAATACGATCTACAATTCCAGCCCCCTGTCGCTTTTGAAGGATAAAAAGCAGATAGACCGCCTGCAGCCGGAGGTGCTGCGTCTGGCATTTACGTCGGAGAGTGCGGCACAGACCGGGGAAGTGCTGGATGCCTACGTGAAGACCTTCCTCCATCAGGAACCGGTGGAGCTGGAGGGCGAATTTACAAGAGGTCATTTTAAGAGGGGCGTAGAGTAGCGTGTGTACCGGGAATCTTCCGGGTACACATGAAAAGGAGGATCACCATGATAAATCTTGTGACAACGATGTCCAGGTATCTGATGATATTGCTGATACTGATTTATACATATTACAATTTCCGCTTTTTTTCACTGCCGGATGACGAGTCGAAACTCCGGCTCTGTCGTCTGCAGAATGTACCGCTGTTTTTGATATTTCTTCTGTCGGGTACGATCATTTATCTACAAACCGAGGATGAGGCAGTTGTGCTGTTTTTCGGCGCGCAGTTTGTCTTTTTTGTCCTGTACCAGCTCTTATATCGGCTGTTTTACCGGAATGCGTCGAGACTGTTGCTGAACAACACGTGTATGCTTCTGTGCACCAGTTTTATCATGCTGACGCGCATCTCGATGGACAAGGCGGTCCGCCAGTTTATCATCATGGCAGTTGCGGCGGTTATCACAATGATTATACCATATGTGATAGATAGAACCTGGCAGCTCGCTAAGATACCGTGGGTGTACGGCCTGATAGGTCTGGCGCTGCTGCTGGTTGTCTGTGTGATCGGCAATACCAGCTTCGGTGCGCAGCTTTCGATCAGTATCGGCGGATTTTCGTTCCAGCCGTCCGAGTTTGTTAAGATCAGCTTTGTATTTTTCGTGGCGACGATGTTTTACCGCTCAACGGAGTTTAAAAATGTGGCGATCACGACCGGCGTGGCGGCGGCGCACGTGTTGATTCTGGTGTTATCCAAGGATCTGGGAAGTGCGCTGATTTTTTTCCTCGCCTATGTCCTGATGCTGTTTATTGCAACCTCCAACTGGCTGTATCTGGCAGGCGGTCTTGGAAGCGGCTGTGCGGCTGCGATGCTGGCGTATAAGCTGTTTTCGCATGTGCGTGTCCGCGTGGAAGCATGGCAGGATCCGTGGAGTGACATCGCAGGAAAAGGATATCAGGTTACGCAGGCGCTCTTTGCGATCGGCACAGGCGGCTGGTTTGGCATGGGACTTTATCAGGGGATGCCGAAGAAGATCCCGGTTGTCGAGAAGGACTTCATTTTCGCGGCGATCTCGGAGGAGCTGGGCGGCATCTATGCGCTCTGTATTCTCCTGATTTGTCTGGGCTGCTTCATGCAGTTCATGCTGATTGCGACCCGGATGCGGGCATTATTTTACAAGCTGATCGCGTTTGGCCTGGGAATTGAGTATGTGGTGCAGGTGTTCCTGACGATCGGCGGCGTGACCAAGTTTATTCCGTCCACCGGCGTGACGCTGCCGCTTGTCAGTTATGGAGGCAGTTCGATTCTCAGCACATTTATCCTGTTTGGCGTGATACAGGGACTATATGTCCTGAAACGGAATGAGGAAGAAGAGGAGGAGCAGCAGTTTGATGAGGCAGAAGGATGAAATGGAAAGAACTGAAAATGCGAGAGCGCGTTCAAACCGTCATATTCTGTGGCTGACCTATGGGATTGCGGCGCTCTTTATCGCGATGGCCGTTTATTTTGGCTGGTTTATCCAGTTTAAGAGTGAAAATGTGATCGGCAGCTCTTATAATGCGAGACTCGATCTCCTTTCAGACCGGGTGACCCGCGGTTCGATTATGAGCAATGATAAAACGGTGCTGGCGCAGACGAACGTTGCAAGTGACGGAAGCGAGAAACGCTATTATCCGTATGATTATCTGTTTGTCCATTCGGTCGGATATTCTGGCAAAAATGGAAAAACAGGTCTGGAGTCGCTGGCGAATTTCTACCTGCTTTCCTCCCATGTGAATCTGATTGAGAAAACGATCAATGAATTTCAGGGGAAGAAAAATCTGGGCGACAATGTGATTACGACGCTCGATGTAGATCTGCAGCAGACGGCATCCGACGCGATCGGAAAACACCGGGGCGCGGTGATTGTCATGGAACCGGATACGGGAAAGATTTTAACGATGGTTTCCCAGCCGAATTTCAATGCGAATCTCGTCGATGAGCGCTGGGCAGAGTTGATATCGCCGGACAATACGAAGGCGCAGTTAGTCAACCGCGCGACGCAGGGCTTATATCCGCCGGGATCGACGTTCAAGATGCTGACGGTGCTGGAATATATGAAAGAGAACCCGAATACCTGGCAGGACTATGTGTATAATTGTAATGGCTCTTACCAGAATGGCGATTATACGATTAAATGTTACCACGGGACGGCACACGGGGCGCAGAACCTGATTCAGGCATTTGCCAATTCCTGCAACGGTGCGTTTGCGGAGATTGGAATGCAGATTAATTCAGAAAAATTCCGGGCGCTGGCAAATCAGATGCTCTTTAATTCGGAGCTTCCGTACACACTTCCGTACAACCAGAGCACGTTTTCGCTCGACGGCAGTTCGGATGACTGGGAAAAGCTTCAGACCGCGATCGGACAGGGAAAAACCCAGATTACGCCGCTGCATAACCTGATGATCGTATCGGCGATCGCCAACGGCGGCACGCTGATGAAGCCATATATGATCGATCATGTTGAAAATGTGGGTGGTCAGACGGTCAAGAAGTTCCTTCCGTCCGCCTATGGAACCCTGATGTCTGCGAATGACGCACAATTTCTGACGCATCTCATGAGCCAGGTGGTCGAGATTGGTACGGGTTCCGCGATGCGGGGGGCATCCTATACGGTGGCCGGAAAAACCGGTTCCGCCGAGTTTGAGACAGGTAAGGAGACACATTCCTGGTTTGTCGGTTTCGCTCCGGCAGACAAGCCGAAGGTGGCGATCTGTGTGCTGGCAGAAGAGTCCGGTTCCGGCGGTGCGGTCGCTGCGCCGATCGCAAGACAGGTGCTGGATCGGTATTTTGCGAAATATGGGCAGTAGGACAAAAGAAAAGGGCAGGAAAGCGATTTGAAGCTTTTCCTGCCCTTTTTGTCTCAAATATGCATAGTCACATTTTATTTACACAACCGTTCCAGATCCCCATAGAATCCCGGATAGGAGATGTTCACGCAGTCTGCATCCAGAATTTCGGTCTCGCCGGAAGCGCCGAGTGCGGCAACGGCGAAGGTCATGGCGATGCGGTGATCCTTCTTGCTGTCGATCACAGCACCGTGCAGCGGCTTGCCGCCGTGGATGATCATGCCATCCTCGGTCTCGGTCACATCCGCGCCCATAGCAGTTAAATTCTCTACCATGACAGCAATGCGGTTTGACTCTTTTACCTTCAGTTCCGCGGCATCGCGTATGACGGTGGTTCCCTCGGCATAGCACGCCATCGCAGCGATCACCGGAAGCTCGTCGATGAGAGTCGGGATGATCGCACCCTCGATCGCGGTTCCAGTCAGCTTACCGGAGCGGACGAGCAGGTCGGCGGTCGGTTCGCCGGAGGCGGTGTTTACATTGAGAAGTTCGACGTCCGCGTTCATCGCCTTGCAGACGCGCAGGATGCCGTCGCGGGTCGGGTTGATACCGACATTTTTAATTAAGATTTCTGAATCCGGTACGATGAGTCCGGCTGCGATAAAAAAGGCAGCGGAGGAGATATCGCCCGGAACCTGAATTTTCTGTCCATAGAGCTGTTTTGCCGGCTGTAAAATCGCGGTGGTTCCTTCTGTGTGGATGTCTGCGCCGAATGCGGACAGCATCCGTTCACTGTGATCGCGGGAGATGTACGGTTCGGTCACGCGGGTTTCTCCGTCGGCATACAGACCTGCCAGCAGAATCGAGGATTTGACCTGGGCGGAGGCAACCGGAGAATTATAATGGATGCCGTGCAGCGGTGAGCCGGTGATATGGAGCGGCGCGCAGCCATTTCCATTGACACTCTCGATCTTTGCGCCCATCTGGGAGAGAGGATCGATGATGCGCTTCATCGGACGTTTCTGGATGGAAGCGTCGCCGGTCAGTGTTGTGTCAAATTTCTGGGCCGAGAGAATGCCGGAGATCAGGCGTGTTGTGGTGCCGCTGTTGCCGCAGTCTAAAACGGAGTCTGGGGCAGTCAGCCCGTGCAGTCCACGTCCGTGGACGAGAACGGTCTCGCCCTGATTTTCGATCGAGATTCCCATTTTGGAAAAACAGGAGATCGTGGAGAGACAGTCTGCGCCCTGCAGGAAGCCGTGGATTTCGGTCAGTCCGTCCGCAAGAGCGCCGAACATGACGCTGCGGTGGGAGATGGACTTGTCTCCCGGAACGGTCAGTTCGCCCCGGAGAGAAGATGTATGGGTAAATTTCATTGAGTTCATAGTTGTACCTGCCTAAACATTAATGTTGAAAGTTAAGTTTGAAACATACATTGCAGTCTACGCGAACAGCGTGTAATTGTATTTCTTCAAACGCGCCCACGCCGCTTCCATCGAAGCCTTGTCGTAGAAGCTGATCCGCAGCGCGCCCTCGCCATGCTCACGGTTGTGGCTGATGCCGATATTTTTGATACTGATTCCTTTACCGGAGAGGATCGAGGAAATGATGGAGATAGCACCTGGCTCGTCCACCACGTCGGCGGAGAAGGTGTATTCCGGCTGTATCGATCCTTTTGGAGTTTCTGCAAACGAATTCCGGTAGTCGCGGGAGGACTCAAACAGCTGGTAGATGGCTCTAGACTGGTGGTCGGACAGTTCTTCCCGCAATGTCGTCAGGGAATCAATGTAGCGATCCAGCACCTCAGTGATATTGCCTGTGTTCGTCATGCAGATCTGTTCCCACATGACCGGAGAAGAGGAGGCAATACGGGTGATATCCTTGAAACCTCCGGCAGCCAGCCGTTTCATCATCTGATCTTCGCTGTCGCAGTCGTGTACCAGGTTGACCAGGCTGGAGGCGATGAGGTGCGGCAGATGGCTGATCGCCGCGACAATGAAATCATGACGATGGTAATCCAGCACCAGGGGCAACGCACCGATCGCCTTTGCCACATCCACCATACGGTCAGTGTGGGAAGCTGGGGTGTGCGGTGTCGGGGTAATGATATAGTATGCATTTTCCAGCAAATGGTCGGTTGAACTCTCGTAGCCGGTCTTTTCCGAGCCAGCCATCGGGTGTCCGCCGACGAAGCAGCTTTCCATGCCAAGCGCGGCAACGGTCTCATGAATGCTGGTCTTGGTGCTTCCGACGTCAGTCACAACCGTGCCTTCCTTTAAGAACGGCCGGATCTGGCGCAGATAGGATTCATTAAATTCAACCGGTGTGCACAGGAAAATGATGTCGCACTCGCTTAAATGCTCGTCCACGCCGTCCAGAATCAGGTCAACAATGCCGTCTGCATGTGCCTGTTCCAATTTTTCGCGGGTCCGCATATAAGCCATGATCTGAATATCCGGGGCGCTGCGTTTCAACCCTCTGGCGATAGAGCCGCCGATCAGACCGAGTCCGATGAAACCGGCGGTAAGATGATTAATCGGTGTATTCATAGCAATTACGCTCTCTTTCATAAGTAGTATAGTAAAAAAATGAAACTAGAAATTATTGTAGAATAGAACAAGTCACTTGTCAACGATTTTACGCGTTGAAGTGAAAAAGAAAATTTTTTACATCTGTTTATTACTAAATTTGCGAAAATGCGATTGATTTCACCGCCTTTGAACAGGGAAATTGTCGCATTTTCAATGCTTTTCAAAATAAAACGAATAAATTTTGTATAAAGGTGTTGTTTTACTTGAAATTTTCTCTATTTTCTTGTACAATATGAACAGAGGTTAAAATACAAGAAGAAAACATCAAAATAAATAGACGGGAGGACTTAACTATGAACGTGTATGGGACAAAACAAATCCGCAATGTAGTGTTACTGGGGCACGGCGGTGCCGGCAAGACAACGGTAGCAGAGGCGCTGGCACTGGTAACAGGTACTACCAAGAGAATGGGAAAAGTTCCGGAAGGAACCACCATCAGCGATTATGATAAAGAAGAAATCAAGAGACAGTTCTCTATCTCCACCACGCTGATTCCGTTGGAGTATCAGGGAGAAGATGGACCGATCAAGATTAACCTGTTAGATACCCCTGGCTATTTTGATTTTGTGGGAGAAGTAGAGGAAGCTATCAGTGTAGCAGATGCAGCAATCATCGTTGTAAACTGCAAGGCTGGCATCGAAGTCGGAACCGAGAAGGCATGGGAACTCTGTGAAGAGTACAACCTGCCGCGCCTGTTCTTCGTTACCAACATGGATGACGATCAGGCAAGCTTCCGTGAGCTGATCTTAAAACTGGAGAAGCAGTTTGGCCGTAAGATCGCGCCGTTCCAGGTGCCGATCCGTGAAAATGAAAAATTTGTCGGCTTTGTCAATGCGGTAAAGATGGAAGGCCGCCGTTTCACCCATTTAAGCGAATATGAGAAATGCGAGATTCCGGAGTACACCAAGAAGAACCTCGGCATCATCCGTGATGCGCTGATCGAGGCAGTGGCAGAGACGAGTGAAGAATATATGGAGCGCTATTTCTCCGGTGAAGAATTTACACAGGAAGAGATCGCACAGGCGCTGCGTGAGCACGTAAGTGAGGGCAACATCGTTCCGGTTATGATGGGTTCCGGTGTCAATGCACAGGGCTTCGCATATTTGCTGCAGGCGATCGATAAATACTTCCCGTCACCGGACAAGTTCGAGTGTGTCGGTGTCGATGTATCGACCGCAGAGCGCTTTACCGCTAAATATAATGACGATGTATCCCTGTCGGCACGTGTTTTCAAGACTGTGGTTGACCCGTTCATCGGCAAATACTCCCTGATGAAGATTTGTACCGGTACCTTAAAACCAGATACCGTTATCTACAATGTAAACAAAGATGCTGAAGAGAAAGTTCAGAAAGTATATGTTCTCCGCGGCAAGGATGTCATCGAGGTTCCGGAATTAAAGGCGGGCGATATCGGCGCGGTTGCCAAATTAAACGTTACTCAGACCGGCGATACCATCGCAGTCCGCACGGCTCCGATCGTATACCACAAACCGAAGATTTCTACCCCGTATACCTACATGGCATACGCAGCTAAGACCAAAGGCGATGAGGACAAGATCTCCAGTGCACTGGCGAAGATGATGGACGAAGATCTGACACTCAGAAGCATCAGCGATACCGAGAACCGTCAGACCTTACTTTACGGCATCGGCGAGCAGCAGCTCGAAGTCGTTGTCAGCAAGCTGCAGGTAAGATATAAAGTAGACATTGTGCTCAGCAAACCGAAATTTGCATTCCGCGAGACACTTCGCAAGAAAGTAGAAGCACAGGGCAAATATAAGAAACAGTCCGGTGGACATGGACAGTACGGCGATGTTAAGATGTCCTTCGAGCCGTCCGGCGATCTGGAGACACCATATGTATTCGAAGAGAAGGTATTTGGCGGTGCCGTTCCAAAGAACTACTTCCCGGCAGTTGAGAAAGGTATTCAGGAATGCGTACAGAAGGGTCCATTGGCTGGATATCCGGTTGTCGGTGTGAAAGCAACCCTGTTAGATGGTTCCTATCATCCGGTTGACTCCTCCGAGATGGCATTCAAGATGGCAGCGACGCTGGCATTCAAGAAAGCGTTCATGGAAGCGAATCCAGTTCTCCTTGAGCCGATCGCATCTCTGAAAGTAACCGTTCCGGATAAATTCACCGGCGACGTTATGGGCGATCTGAACCGCAGAAGAGGTCGTGTTCTCGGTATGAACTCCAACCATCACGGCAAACAGATCATCGAGGCAGATATCCCGATGTCCGAGCTGTTTGGTTATAACACCGACCTTCGTTCCATGACCGGCGGTATCGGTGAATTCTCCTATGAGTTCAGCCGCTACGAGCAGGCTCCGGGCGATGTACAGAAGAGAGAAGTGGAGGCGAGAGCGGCAGAAGCTGAATAATGGCAGATGAAGTGCTTACCGTTTCGGTCAAAAATATGATATTCTTATATAAATAAGCAGAAAACCGCCGCAGGCGGCTGAGTGGATCGATACCGATTCATCAAGGCTGTCAGCGG
>OHAC01001560.1_pt1 | contig 20696 bp, 18 predicted proteins | sample 1577051 | NCBI WGS metagenome assembly OHAC01 (sample SAMEA3541499, study PRJEB24748) | human gut metagenome | biome: human gut; feature: human-associated habitat; material: faeces | place: China | collected 2012 | reverse complement strand
CAGGGGCACAGGTCAAAACGACAGTGCGGACCATTTATGATTTTCAGATAAAAAATTTCCGGTTCCGACAAAACGGCTGTATTCTCATTTTACTTATCTTCCATTAGACGTGGAAAAAATGCGAAAAGCCGGAGAATATCTGCTTGGAGAACATGATTTTAAGAGTTTCTGCGGAGCAGGGGCACAGGTCAAAACGACAGTGCGGACCATTTATGATTTTCAGATAAAAAAAGAGGACGACGAAATCTGTATGCGGATTACAGGAAGTGGTTTTCTTTATAATATGGTACGGATTCTTGCAGGAACGTTAATCGAAGTGGGAAGCGGGGCAAGAAAACCGGAGGATATGTTGGAAATCATAGAGGCGAAAGACAGAAAAAAAGCCGGAGCAACGGCACCGGCAAGAGGGCTTACATTAATAAAAATACAATATGAAGAATGAGGGAATTGAAATGAGAAGAAACGGAATGCTGCTTCCGATTGCGAGCCTGCCATCTCCTTATGGAATCGGTGGATTTTCAAAAGAAGCTTATGAATTTATTGACTTGTTAGAAGAGACGGGACAAAAATTATGGCAGATTCTGCCACTTGGTCCTACCAGCTATGGAGATTCCCCATATCAATCCTTTTCTACGTTTGCAGGAAATCCGTATTTTATTGATCTGGATACACTGGCAGAAAAAGGCTGGCTGACAAAAGAAGCCTGCGAAGCTTCTGATTATGGAGACAATGAATCCTACATTGATTATGGAAGAATTTATAATTCCAGATTTGTATTATTAAAACAGGCATTTTTAAATTCTGATATATTATCCGATGAAAAATTCACAGAATTTTGTAAAGCCAATCAACACTGGCTTCCGGATTATGCACTGTATATGGCACTTAAAAATCAAAATGATGGAAAAAGCTGGATTGAGTGGGAAGAAGAGATCCGTCTTAGAAAACCGGAAGCGGTAGAGTGTTATAAAAAAGAACTGGAAGAAGAATGTAATTTTTATGAATTTTTGCAGTATGAGTTTCATGAGCAGTGGACAAAAGTAAAAGAGTATGCACACAAAAAGGGAATTCAGATTGTAGGTGATGTTCCGATTTATGTTGCATTTGACAGTGCAGATACCTGGGCAAATCCGGAGTTATTCCAGTTAGATGAGAAAAATCTTCCGCTTGGTGTGGCAGGATGTCCGCCGGATGCTTTTTCTGCAACAGGACAGCTTTGGGGAAACCCATTATATAACTGGGCATATCATAAGAAAACAGGATATGACTGGTGGTTGAAGAGAATTGCTTACTGCTTTGATTTATATGATATTGTAAGAATCGACCATTTCCGTGGATTTGACGAATATTATTCGATTCCTTATGGAGATGAGACAGCCGTAAACGGACACTGGGAAAAAGGTCCGGGAATGGATTTATTTGACACAGTCAAAGAAAAGCTTGGTGAACTTGACATTATTGCAGAGGACTTGGGATTTTTGACAGAGAGTGTATTTCAACTCTTAAAAGACAGCGGATATCCGGGAATGAAAGTTCTGCAGTTTGCTTTTGACCCGAGTGAGGATAGTGATTATCTGACTTATAAATATCAGAGAAACTGTGTGGTTTATACAGGGACACATGATAACGATACAACCGCAGGCTGGTTTGAGAAACTTTCCGATGGAGACAGAGAGGTTGCCCTGCGTTACATGAATAGCTTTTACACTCCAAAGGAAGAACAGCACTGGGATTTAATTGCACTTGCGATGAGAAGTACAGCAGATACCTGTATTATTCCGGTCCAGGATTTTCTGGGACTTGGAAGTGAGGCAAGAATCAATATGCCGTCCACACTTGGAGACAACTGGAAATGGAGAATGACAAAAGGTGCATTTTCTGAAGAATTAAAAGAGAAAATCCGCCGTATGACAAAATTATACGGCAGATAAATATGTTTTTGACAATAAAAATTTAATGACAAGGAGAATCAAATCATGGCATTTAAAGAAGTAAAAGCAGAAGAATTGCAGATGAATCCATTTACAAAAATCGGAAAAGAATGGATGTTAATTACTGCAGGCAATGAAGAAAAATGCAATACAATGACCGCAAGCTGGGGTGGCGTCGGTATTATGTGGGGAAAAAATGCAGTAACGACTTATATCCGCCCACAGCGCTATACAAAAGAATTTGTAGATGCAAATGATACGTTTACGATTTCATTTTTTGATGAATCTTACAGAAAAGCATTAAATATCTGTGGAAGTGTTTCCGGACGTGACAAAGATAAAATCAAAGAAGCTGGTTTAACTCCATACTTTGTGGATGGAACAGCTGCATTTGAAGAAGCAAATCTGATTTTAGTGTGCAAGAAAATGTATCATGGAGACATTCTTCCGGAAAACTTTGAAGATGAAACAATTGATACAAAATGGTATCCACAGAAAGATTATCATACCATGTATATTTCAGAAATCCTGAAAGTGCTGGTAAAGGAAGACTAAGACGTTGGATAATCTGATTTTTAGTTTAAATGCAACCCTTCCTATCTTTTTTACAATGCTTCTTGGAAGCTTTTTTAAAAGAGTCGGGCTGATAGATGAAGCATTTTCGGCAAAGATGAATAAATTCGCCTTTGCTGTGGCACTTCCGGCTCTTTTGTTTCAGGATATTTCAGCAGTTGATATTCGTGAAAGCTGGAATGGCGGGTTTGTATTGTTCTGTTTTATTGCAACGTTTTTAAGTATTACAGGAGTGACGGTTTTGTCATTCTTTGTCGTAAAAAGAGAAGAACGTGGAGAATTTGTGCAGGGAGCATATCGAAGCAGTGCGGCAATTCTTGGAATTGCATTTATCCAGAATATCTATGGTACATCCGGAATGGCACCGCTTATGATTATCGGAACGGTACCGCTTTACAATGCGTTTGCGGTAATCGTCCTGTCTTTATTAAAACCGGGACAGAGAAAAATGGATAAAGCCCTGTTACAAAAAACTTTAAAGGGAATTGTTACGAATCCGATTATTCTTGGAATTGCAGCAGGTTTTGTGTGGGCTATTTTAAAAATTCCACAGCCGGAGATTCTGCAAAAAACAGTGAAAAATATGGCAGTGCTTGCAACTCCGCTTGGTCTTATGGCGATGGGAGCTTCTTTCGAGGGAAAAAAGGCGCTTGGAAAATTAAAACCGACTCTCATTGCAAGTGCTTTAAAATTAGTGGTGCTTGCAGCCATTTTTTTGCCGATTGCAGTCTGGCTTGGATATCGTGAATCAGAGTTGGTTGCAATCTTAGTGATGCTTGGTTCAGCTACAACCGTCAGCAGTTTTGTTATGGCAAGAAATATGGGACATGAAGGGGTACTGACTTCGAGTATTGTTATGGTGACAACACTGTGCTCGGCATTTACCCTGACCGGATGGCTCTTTCTTTTGAAAACGCTGGGTTTGGTATAGCCAGAAAAAAGAAAACGTGCTATAATGAGCGCAGACGTCGCAAAAATGGATGACGGTAGAAAGTACATAGCGAATAGACAGTAGAAAGTTGAGGAATCAAAACATGAGTCAGGAAAAAGTAGACCAGTATAAAAAAAATAAAGCAGTCCGTGGAAAAAATAAGAGAAAAAATAAAAATGATGAGAGTATGACACTCGTTGAAAAGCTGGGAATTACAATTGTTTCTCTGCTCTTAGTCGGCTGGATTGGATATTCTGCATATCAGGTTATCACAACACCGGATGAAGATGCAGAAGTTGTAACTACTCAGATGGATGTAACTGCAATCACAGATTATTTAAGTTCTTTAAATACAACAGATGCAGAATAATGAGTGGAGTCTCAGATACATTTGATTCAAAGACAGTGATTCAAAGAACAATTCATGGTGAAGAAAAAGCGGTTGCCACATGGTTCATGTGACAGCCGCTTTTTGTGCTGTTTATAAGAAAATCAAATGATTCAGATACCTTATAAATTATAATTTAACAACATTAGCTGCCTGCATTCCGCGAGCACCTTCTGTTAAATCATAAGATACAGCCTGTCCTTCTTCCAAAGTTTTGAATCCTTCACCTGTGATAGCAGAGAAATGTACGAATACATCCTGTCCGTCTTCTCCTGTGATAAATCCATAACCTTTTTCTGCGTTGAACCATTTAACAGTTCCCTTGTTCATAATGTTACCTCCATAAAATAAAAAAAATAAGTAGTTGAATTTCGGATAGAAACAAAAGAAAGCAGGACTTTCAAAATCTCCTTATATGAATAAAAAGCGGTCTTTAGAGAGTATATTCATTATAAATAAAATAATACAATCTCTAAAAACCGCTTAATTTACAATAATCAGAAGCTTGTGAAATGCACTTCATTATTTATATCCAATATTTCATTACAAGATTCAGTATATGCAAAAATGCCTTAAAAGTCAAGGAAAAAAGTATAATTGACGAAAGAATTTGTGTATGTTACTATTAAAACCAAAAGAGAATAAAATGTATTCTCAAAATCTTTCTGTACTTGATTTTGTAAGAAGATGAGAGTGCAGAGAAGGCGCTGGAGGAGAGGAGAGTCCATGAACATTTTAATTAAAAACGGACGGGTAATTGACCCCGCAACAAAGACAGATAAGATAAGTGATTTGTATATCGAAGCAGGAAAGATTAAAGAAATAAAAGATGAAATCAATCCGTCAAAACAGGATAAGGTAATTGATGCCAAAGGCTGTTATGTAATGCCTGGTCTGATTGACCTTCATGTACATCTGCGTGACCCTGGACTTACGTACAAAGAGGATATCGTGTCAGGCTCCAAAGCAGCGGCAAAGGGTGGGTTTACCACAATTCTTGCCATGCCAAATACCAAGCCGGTCATTGACTGTGCAGACCGCGTAAAATACGTGCATAATAAAGCAAAAGAGATGGCACCGATTCATGTACTTCAGATTGGAGCGGTTACAAAAGGACAGGCAGGAGAAGAACTTGCCGAAATTAAAGAAATGGCAGCTGCCGGGATTCCGGCAATCAGTGAAGATGGAAAAAGTGTAATGAATGCAGGATTGTACAAAGAGGCAATGAAGATTGCCGCTGAATGCAACATTCCGGTATTTGCACACTGTGAAGATAAAAGCCTGATAGAAGCAAAGGGCTGTGTCAATTCCGATGAATATACAAAAGAACTGGGATTACCGGGAATCAGCAATGCAGTGGAAGATGTCATTGTCGCAAGAGATATCTTATTGGCAAAAGAAGCAGGAGCAAAACTGCATCTTTGTCATTGCTCTACAAAAGACAGCGTAGAAATGATCCGCCTTGCAAAAGAAGAAGGGCTGGATGTGACAGGAGAAGTCTGCCCGCATCATTTTACTTTGACTTCTGATGAAATTGATAAAGATGATTCAAACTATAAAATGAATCCTCCGCTTCGTACCAAAGAGGATAAAGAAGCATTATTAGAAGGATTAAAAAACGATATCATTGATGTAATCAGTACAGACCATGCACCGCACAGCAGAGATGAAAAAAATCAGTCTATGGAAGATGCACCATTTGGAATTGTCGGATTGGAGACTTCTGTTGCACTTACAATTACAGAACTGGTAGAAAAAGGAATCATAACTCCAATGCAGATGGCAGAAAAGATGAGCTATAATCCGGCACAGGTAATTCATTCGAATAAAGGTACTTTAAAAGTGGGAGCTCCTGCGGATGTTACAATTATTGACCCTGAAAAAGAGTATGTCATTGATTCTATGACTTTCCTTTCCCGCGGGAAAAATACGCCGTTTAACGGCTGGAAAGTAAAAGGAATGGTAAAAGCGACTATCTGCGATGGCAAGATTGCTTATATGAATCAGGAAGCAGCAAAAAATTTTAAATAAATAGAACAATATAAGACACAAAAAGATGGAGGAAGAAAAATGATTAACAAACTGACAGAAAAAATAAAAAAGACTCATGCGCCGATTTGCGTAGGTTTAGACCCAATGCTTTCTTATGTGCCAAAACAGGTACAGGAGACTGCATTTAAAGAATATGGAGAAACCTTAGAGGGTGCCGCAGAAGCAATCTGGCAGTTTAATAAAGCAATTATTGATGCGACTTATGATTTGATTCCGGCAGTAAAACCGCAGATTGCAATGTATGAACAGTTTGGAATTCCTGGGCTGGTTGCATTTAAAAAGACCGTAGATTACTGTAAAGAAAAAGATTTGGTTGTAATCGGAGATATCAAACGAGGAGACATTGGCTCTACGTCTTCTGCTTATGCAGTAGGACATCTTGGAAAAGTTCAGGTTGGAACAAAAGAGTATGCAGGCTTTGATGAAGATTTTGCAACAGTGAATCCATATCTTGGTTCAGATGGTGTCAATCCGTTTATCGATATCTGCAAAAAAGAGAAAAAAGGTCTGTTTATTTTAGTTAAGACTTCCAATCCGTCCAGTGGAGAATTTCAGGACCAGTTAATTAACGGAAGACCATTATATGAATTAGTCGGAGAGAAAGTTGCTCAGTGGGGCGCTGACTGCATGGGCGATGAATACAGTTATATCGGGGCAGTTGTCGGTGCAACTTATCCGGAAATGGGAAAAGTGCTTCGTAAAATTATGCCAAAATCTTATATTTTAGTACCGGGTTACGGTGCACAGGGTGGAAAAGGAAAAGACCTGGTTCATTTCTTTAATGAAGACGGACTTGGTGCAGTGGTAAACTCTTCCCGCGGAATTATTGCAGCTTATAAACAGGAACAGTATGCAGAGTTTGGAGAGGCAAATTTTGCAGATGCATCCAGAAAAGCCGTAGAAACTATGGTGGCAGATATTGATGGCGCATTAACAGCATTAAAATAAGGGGAGAAAATCATGGCAAAGTTAAAGATGAAAAGTACTGTAATCGAGCAGAAGATGATTGCAGATGGAATCTGCAGTATGTGGCTTGATGCAAAAGAAGTTGCAGTACAGGCAAAACCGGGGCAGTTTATCTCTGTCTATAGTAATGATAAGAGCCGTGTGCTTCCAAGACCAATCAGTATCTGTGAAATTGACCGCGAAAAGGGCACACTCCGTATTGTATATCGTGTAGTGGGAAAAGGAACAGAAGAATTTTCCAAAGCAGAAGCAGGAGATTCTTTTGAAATCTTAGGTCCGCTTGGAAACGGATTTCCGATTGAAGAAGCAAAAGGTAAAAAAGTGCTGATGATTGGAGGAGGAATTGGCGTTCCTCCAATGCTTCAGACTGCAAAAGAAATCGAGGGAGAAGCGATTATTGTATCCGGATACCGCAATCAGGATTTATTCTTAAAAGAAGAACTTGAATCAGCAGGAACACTTTTTATTGCAACGGAAGACGGCAGTGTTGGAACAAAAGGAAATGTAGTAGACGCAATTCGTGAAAATCAAATCGAAGCAGATATGATGTTTGCCTGTGGACCAAAACCGATGCTTCGTGCATTAAAAAATTATGCACTGGAAAAAGGAATCCCTTGCTGGATTTCCATGGAAGAGAAGATGGCATGTGGAGTTGGAGCCTGTCTTGCCTGTGTATGTCAGTCTAAAGACGTGGATTCTCATTCTCATGTACACAACAAACGAATTTGTAAAGATGGACCGGTGTTCTTAAGTACGGAGGTAGAATTATAATGAATACAAAAGTAAATCTTGCCGGTGTAGAACTCAAAAATCCGGTTATGACCGCTTCCGGAACATTTGGTTCTGGCGCAGAATACAGTGAATTTGTAGATTTAAACGAGTTAGGTGCAGTTGTAACAAAAGGTGTGGCGAATGTACCGTGGCCGGGAAACCCAACCCCACGTATTGCAGAAACTTACGGCGGCATGCTCAATGCAATTGGACTCCAAAATCCGGGAATTGATGTATTTTGCAAAAGAGATATTCCGTTCTTAAAACAGTTTGATACGAAAATTATTGTAAATGTATGTGGAAAAAGTACAGAAGATTATTGTGAAGTAGTAGAACGTCTGGCAGATGAACCGGTTGATTTATTAGAAATCAATATTTCCTGCCCAAATGTAAAAGAAGGCGGAATTGCCTTTGGACAGAATCCAAAAGCAGTAGAGGCAATCACAAAAGAAGTGAAAAAATATGCAAAACAGCCGGTTATCATGAAGTTAAGTCCGAATGTAACCGATATTACAGAGATGGCAAGAGCAGCAGAAGCAGGCGGTGCAGATATTCTTTCTTTAATTAACACCTTAACAGGAATGAAGATTGATATTAACCGTCGTACCTTTGCGCTGGCAAATAAAACCGGCGGAATGTCCGGTCCATGTGTCAAACCTGTGGCTGTGCGTATGGTTTATCAGGTGGCTCAGACAGTCAATGTTCCGATTATCGGAATGGGTGGAATCTCAAATGCAGAAGACGCTCTGGAATTTATCTTAGCCGGTGCAACAGCAGTTTCCATTGGAACAGCAAATTTTGCAAACCCTTATGCAACAGTTGAGACGGTTAAAGGAATCGAAGAGTATTTAAAGAAAAACCAGATTGATGATATTAATACATTAATTGGTGCGGTAAAATAAAAAAATAAGAAATAAAAGAGACGGTATGTGAGTCGAGAGAGGACAGCATACCGTTTTTCTTTTCAATATATGAAACAGTGGCTATATGATAAAATGAGAAAAATTCTCAATAAGCATAGAGCATAATTGACAAACAATAAAAGTGATGATAAGCTATCCAAAGTTAGAAAGCTCTAACATCAGTAAGGAGAAAAAACGTGAAAAAAAAGATACTTGTATTATTTTTATTAAGCACAATGATTTTAGGAGGGTGTAGTACACAAAAAATCACCGATAGCAGCAGTCAAAAAGAAGAGGCACAAGAGGCGAAAAATCAGGACATCAGTGAGGAAAGTACCGATGGTGAAGCAGATGAAAGCCAGGAGGCAAGTAAGGATGTTTTTGCCATGGATACTTACATGACGGTAACTGCTTATGGAAGTCATGGAGAGGAAGCGGTGGAAAAGGCAGTTACGGAAATTGAGCGTCTGGATGGACTGCTTTCCACAGGAGAAGAGTCAAGTGAAATTGCGCAGGTCAATGCCAATGGCGGTGGAACCCTGGGAAAAGATGCCTCTTATCTGGTGGAACGTGCATTGGAGTTTGGGAAATCCACAGGTGGAGCATTTGACATTGCCATCTATCCGATTATGAAAGAATGGGGATTTACCACAGGAGATTTCAAAGTTCCTTCTAAAGAAACATTGGATGGTCTTTTGGAAAAAACGAAATTATCGGATGTTGTGTTTGATAAAGAGACAAGTACCATATCTTTTAAAACCGATGGAATGGCGATCGATTTAGGCGGAATTGCAAAAGGATATACTTCTACCAGAATTATGGATATCTATCGGGAATGTGGAGTAAAAAGCGGTCTGGTGAATCTGGGCGGAAATGTACAGGCACTTGGCACAAAAACAGATGGAAGTAAATGGAGAGTTGCCATTCAGGGTGTAGAGGATGATGACAGCTATCTTGGTGTGCTTTCGATTTCAGACAAAGCAGTCATTACTTCTGGCGGTTATGAGCGCTATTTTGAGCAGGACGGGGTTACTTATCATCACATTATTGACCCGACTACCGGATATCCGGCAGACAGCGGATTATTATCGGTGTCAATTGTGAGTGCAGATGGTACGATGTGTGATGCGTTGTCCACTTCTCTGTTTATTATGGGAAAAGATAAGGCAATTGAGTATTGGAGAGCACACAGTGATGAATTTGATATGATTTTATATGATAAAGAAAATAAAGTTTATGTATCAGAGGGTATTGCAGAAGATTTTACTTCTGACTTTGATACAGAGGTAGTAAAGAAGGAGTAACAAAAGTTTATGAGCATACTGAAGAAACTAAAAAGTCTGGCACCGGCATTATCAGCAGTTGTTGTAGCTGCCTGTATCGGCGTTTCTCTTCACGGATATTCCACACCGGTTTATGCGGTTGATATTCCGGAAACAACGAAAAATCAGACAGATGAAGATGCATCTGAACAGGAGAATGCAGATACAGCTGAAAAAGAGAAAAAAGAGGATAAGAAAAAAGACGAGGACAAAAAAGAAGAACAGAAAAGTACAGCAAAGGGTTCTTTTGATGTATCAGATGGGACGTATTACGGAACAGGAACCGGATTTGCGGGAAAAATCAAGGTTGCGGTTACCGTAAAAGATAAGCAGATTACAGCAATTGAGATCGTTGAAAATGAAGCCGATGATGATACGTTCTTCAGTCGTGCAAAAGGAGTCATTGATAAGATTATCTCCGGACAGACGTTAGAGGTAGATGTCGTATCCGGTGCAACTTACAGTTCAAATGGAATTATCAGTGCAGTAAAAAATGCCCTGACGGGGGCAGCAGACAGCGGAACACCGGCATCAACATCAGCAGGTGCTTCAGGTGGAAGTTCTTCACCGGCAGGGGGGTCTTCTTCTATCTCAACGGTACAGGATGCATCTGCCTACGCAGATGGAACATATTATGGAACAGGAACCGGATTTTCCGGAGCACTTACAGTAGAAGTAGTGATAAGCGGAGGAAAGATTTCTTCCATACAGATTATGGATACTTCCGATGGAGATAGTTATATTCAGAGCGCTTCGGGATTGATTTCCAATATTATTGCAACTCAAAGTACAAATGTAGATACCGTATCAGGAGCAACCTACAGTTCGGTGGGAATCATTGAAGCGGTCAGAAATGCGTTAAGTCAGGCAGCAATTTCTTCTGATGGAAATTCTAATTCACAGAATACCAATTCCTCTTCAAACGGAAATGGACAGAACAGTAATAATAACAGCAGTGATAATACGACAGCAGTAACCGGAAAATTTCCATATAAAGAGGGCGTTTATTATGGAACAGCGGAAGGGTATCTCGATGATATTAAGGTAGCAATTGTCATTCAGGATAAGACCTTAAAAGCAGTTGTGATTGTAGAAGAAAATGACGATGAGACCTTCTTTAAGCGTGCAAGAACAGTTGCAGAAAATATGGTGAAAAAACAGACGGTAGATGTGGATGTTGTATCAGGAGCAACTTATAGTTCAAAAGGAATTATTGGTGCGGTAAAAGAAGCATTAAAAGAAGCCGAAAAAGCAACAAAAGGCGAGAATGATAACAGCAATAACAATAATAATAATAATAACAACAGCAATAATAATAACGGAAACAACAGTAACAATAACGGTAATAACAACAATAACGGAAACGATAATAACGGCAATGATAACAATGGCGGAAATAATGGAGATAATGAAAATCCAGATGAAACGAAATATATTTATGCCGATGGAGAGTACACCGTAATTGTACCGTGCCTTCCAAATGAAGATGGAGATTTTGAAGCATATAGTCTTACAATGAAAGTTACGATTTCAAAAGATAAGATTACAGATATTTCCGAAATTAAAGGCGATGGAAGTTCAGACAATGACGCTTACATAAAACGGGCAGTACAGGGAACTTCCAAACTTCCTGGTGTGGTAACACAGATTCTTGAAAAAGGAACACTGGAAGAGATTGATACAGTTTCAAGAGCAACCTGTTCTTCTAACTCCATTTTAGAAGGCTGTAACCTTGCATTAGAGACAGCAAAAAAAGTACAGTCCGGCGAAGATACTGGAGAGGATTCGGGTCAGGATGATTCTAATCAGAATACAGAAGAAAATGCAGGAGACGAAACACCATGAAATCACTTTTAGTCAGATTTATCAATGTGGCAGTAATTGCCATAGCAATTGTCGGTTATAACGGGATTTTAACGAACAGAGAGAAAACCGATGAAATTGCAAAATTAGATGCACAGTTAGAAAGTGAGAAACTTGCAAGAAAAAATGCGGAAGAGCAGGCTGTGCAGGGAAAAACAGAAGATACACAGACGGCTGCAGATGCTTCAGAGGAAAGCGAAGGTGCTTACAAAGACGGTACTTATGAAGGAGAAGCTGATGGATTTGGCGGACCGATTCAAGTAAAAGTAACTGTGGAAAATGGTGAAATTACGGATATTGAAGTGGTATCTGCGGAAAAAGAAGATGGAGCTTATCTGACAATGGCAATGGATGTGATTCCAAATTTAATCGAGGCTCAGTCAGCCGATGTCGATACGATAAGCGGAGCAACATTTAGTTCTACCGGAATCATCAATGCGGTGGAAGCAGCATTAGAAGAGGCGGTGTAGGTAGAATGAAAAAGATAGATGTAAAAAACCTTTCAAAAAAACAAAAAAAACAATTAAATACCTGGCTTCGGGCAGTGATTCAGTTGTTATATTTCCTGTTTTTACCATCAGCCTTTACTGCAGCGTTTGGTGGCGTAAAATATATGTTTACGCAGATTGGAGTGGAAGCAAAGATTGAGCTGACTTCCTTTGTGGCAGTTTTACTTGTCTTATGTGCGTATACAATTGTATTTGGGCGTTTCTTTTGTGGATTTGCCTGTGCATTTGGAAGTTTGGGAGACGCACTGCATGCGATATATTTAAAAATCTGCAAAAAACTTAAGAAAAAACCGGTTTCCCTAAAAAAAGAATGGGAGCAATGGCTGATTTTACTAAAATATGTATTACTTGCAGGGATTGTGCTTGCGTGCTTCTTTGGCGTCTATGGAAATGCAAGAGGAACAAGTCCATGGGATGTATTTTCCATGATTCATGCAGGAAACTTCCGGCTTTCGGCTTATAAAATCGGAATTGCGGTACTGATTCTTCTTATGATTGGAATGGCATTCATAGAACGCTTCTTCTGTCGTTTCTTTTGTCCGATGGGAGCAATTTTTTCTTTGCTTCCGATTTTACCGTTCTTTTCTCTTGAGAGAAAAAGAGAAAGTTGTATAAAAGGATGCAGTAAATGTACAAGAAGCTGTCCTGCAAAGATTGAGTTAAGAGAAGCAAAAACAAGTATCGTACAGGGTGAATGTTTCCAGTGCCAGAAATGTATTGATGGCTGTCCGAAAGGAAATGTAACCTGTGGTGTTGGCATATTAAAAGGAAATGAAATTGGATTTACTGTATTTAAGGCAGTTCTTTTACTTTGCCTTTTCATGTGGCTTGGAATTTAACCGATAGATGTCAGGAGAAAATTTGTGAGTAAAAAAATTTCACTTTGCGCCATGTTAATTGCACTGGCTATGATTTTTAGTTATGTGGAAGTATTAATTCCATTTAATTTTGGAATTCCCGGAATCAAACTTGGAATTGCGAATTTGGTAATTGTAGTCGGTTTATGTTTTTTGAAACCACACGAAGTATTCTTAGTTTCTGTTTTAAGAATCCTTCTTGTGGGAATCTTATTTGGAAATGGAATGTCTTTGATTTACAGTATTGCCGGAGGAATGTTTAGTCTGGCAGTCATGCTGATTTTGAAAAAATCCGGTGGATTTTCCATTTTAGGAATTAGTGTTGCAGGAGGTGTGGCTCACAATATTGCACAGCTTACAGCGGCAATGCTTGTAGTGAGCAACGTTCATTTGATTTATTATTTACCGGCACTATTAATTGGCGGGGCTGTTACCGGCACTTTAATTGGAATTACGGCAGCAAAAATCTGGGAGTGCTTGAAAATAGCAGGAAAAACAGCTCCCATCAATCATTAATTTTTTTTGATTAAAAGTTAGAAAATGCTAACTTTTGATAGATGCTATAACATTAAAAGGAGGAACCTATGAGCAAAAAGAATGAATTTCAGACAAAAGCACTGGCAGCTGTGATGACGGCATCTATGGTAACAGGAATGGCACCGGCATCTGTTTATGCAGCAAGTGGAGAACAGGTGGCAAAGGATGGTACTTATACCAAGACAGAACACGTAAAAGACGGGGAAGGAGATGGATGGACAGAGTATGACGTTCAGGTGAGTCTCACAGTAGAGAACGGAAAATTTAAAGATATTACTGTAACTCCGTCAGAATCTTACAATGATGAAAGTAAAACTTACTTAAACTGGGCAGTAGATGCGAATACACCGAAACGTGTAGGAATCCGTACCAAACTATTGAATCAGAGTGCAACAGAAAGCACTATTAACAGCTGGGACACTGTATCGGGAGCGACATATACTTCAAAGGCAATCAAAGAAGCGGCACTTGCAGCAATTAAGAGTGCACCGGCAGCGGATGCGGAAGTAAAGATTGATACAACAGCGCTGGAAAGTGCAATTGCAAAAGCAGAGGCATTACAAAAAGACAGTTATACAGAGGCTTCCTGGAATGCAATGCAGGAGAAATTAACAGCAGCAAAAGATGCACTGACAAAGAAGGAATCTCAGGATGCAGTGACAAAAGCAGCAAGTGAATTAGAGACAGCAATTTCAGAATTGGAAGCAGCACCGGTTACTCCAACAGAAAAAGTAGAATATGTTTTAATGAACATTCCGTATGCTGATTTCTATGCATCCGAATTAAATAACAGTGTAGCAGTTGACTCCGTTTCTTCCGCAACCTTAAACAAGACAAGAACAAGCAGTCTGGTAGGCGGTTCTTATCATGTAAGCCAGGGCGGAGAAGATATTACGGGTATTGTATTCCCAGTTAAAGTTCCGGAAGGAATGGATTTATCTAAATTTAAACAGGTAACAGATTCTGACTCTGTAACCATTTCCGTAACAAACCGTGGACAGACAAAAGAAACAACTTATACAGGAAAAGATGCCTTATTTGAAAATGCAAGCTATTCTTATTATGTACTTTCCGAAGCACCATCTTACTACAAAGAAGCAACAGTAGATGCAAGCGGAAATGTAAGCTTTGGAAAAGTACAGGGCACCGTAAATAAAGTAAGTGGTGTAACAGGAGAATTTAAGACAACAAGCAAATATGGGGATTATCAGCTGAATTTAGATGGAATTACATTTGATACCGATGAAATCAGTGCCGTTGTATTTAGTACAAAAGAAGGTCATGACTATGGTATGCGCCATCTGGAAAATGTATGGAGAGGAAACGAAATTGCATGGTGCACCGGATTTACTACAAGTGTACATGGCTGCCCGACCTCGTCTGAACACTATGCACAGATGATGGGAGAAACCATCGATAAAGTAACTTATTATACAACAAATGGTATCTATGAAATGGATTTAGATGATATTTATGTTCCGGTAAAAACATCTGCCACGTTATCTGTAGATAATGCTTTTGTAAAGAGTGGAGAAACAAAAGTTAACTTTGAAAATCTGCCATCTGATTATGATGCAGAATACAGTGTAGAGGGACTGGATGCCAAAGTTGAAAATGGAGTGCTGAAATTTAACAATGCAGCAAAAGGAAAATACACTTTAGTTGTAAAAGATAAAAAAGGAAAATATGCAGATATGAGTGCAGACTTTATGCTTCAGACAGAAGACATGCCGGCAACTTATGATGCAGAAAAGGCAGCACTTGTAACAGCAGAAGGATTTAAGGCAGAAGACTTACAGGAATATGTAAAGAGTATTACAAGTGTATCTGTAAATGGAACGAGTTATACAGCAAGCGGACGTGGTGCAACTGTTATTATAAATGAAGATGGAAGCATTAAGACAGATGCTGCACCATTTGCAAACGGCGCAGGAGACTATCAGATTGCAGTCAGTGCAACCGGATATAAAGATCTGGAATTCACTTATACAGTAGCAGCTTCTAAAAAGGAATACAAATATGTCTACGCAGGATTAAGCTGGGCAGAATACTGGGCATCTGAAGGAGTCTACCTTGCAGAAGGAAGTAACCTTGCTTCTTCATCTGATGTAGCAGACAAAAAAGGTGAATTAGATAAAGGTGCATTTGATACCGTATCAAGAGCAACCACAAATCATGGTTTACATAGAGGAAGTTATCAGTGCACAGCCGTTATCTATGATACAGACGGAAAAGAATATCCGGTATCTTACTGGAATAGTTCTTCCGAGGCAGTTTTAACGGATGGAAGTGTGATTACATTCAACAAAGGAACCATCACCTATAATGAAAACGGTACAGAAAAGACTGCAACCATGAAAGACTATGAAGTCAAAGGAATCAAGTATGTACCGGTAAAAGTGAAGACAGCAGACTACGATGAATTTTGCAAAAAGTATCAGGTCGTAGAAAATGCCGGAACATTAGCAGGTGGTTTTACTGAAAAGAATTTGCAGGCTTATACAGAAACAGCAGAAGTAACAGAAAAAACAAACGGTTTAAAAGAAGCAACTAAGAATGAAGACGGAAGCTTCAGCTTTGGAGCAAGAGCAACCGGAAGTGACTCCGGATTAAAAGGCAATGCTCTGAAAGTAGCAGAAGGAATTGAACCGGAAGTAAAAGCAGCAAATGGCTCTTATGGTGAATTCTTGAGAGTAGACTTAAATGGAAACTATGGCGGACTGGGAGCCGGAATGTATGCAACCCGCTGGACCTACTATGGAAACGACAGTACTTATACAACCGCTCTTGCAAGCTATGGAACCAAATTTGCAGCAGATAACTGGATGCATAAATCAATGGGAATCCAGCTTGGTTTAACAGATTCCTTACGTTGTCAGTTACCGGCAGGAACAGACGGAACCGGATACTGGGAGTTAACCGTATATTCAATGGGATATGAAGATTATACTTATAAATTCCAGGCGACGGAAGAAAATATCGTAAAACCGGAAACAGGCGAAATCTCAACAACGGAATTAGAGGCAGCAATCGCAAAGGCAGAAGCATTAAACGAAAGTGATTATACAAGTGAATCCTGGGCATCCATGCAGACAGAATTGCAGGAAGCAAAAGAGGAACTGGCGGCAAAACACAGTCAGGCAACAGTCGATGAGGCAACCAGCCACTTAAATGCAGCAATTGAAGCACTTGTAAAAGCAGAAACACCGGCAGAAGTTAACACAACAGAACTTGAAAAAGTAATTGCATCTGCAAAAGCATTAAAAGAAGCAGATTACACAAGTGAAACCTGGAGTGCATTAAAAACAGCACTGGAAACAGCAGAAAGTGCACTGGAAAAGAAAGAGTCTCAGGAAGCGGTAGATAATGCAGCAAAAGACTTACAGACAGCGATTGATGGACTGAAAAAAGTAGATAATTCTAATAAAGGTGACGACAACAAAGATAATAACAATAAAAACAATAACAATAAAAACAATAACACCACAAATACCAATACAACCAATAAAGGTACTACAACAGGAACATCTACAACCAATAAAGGCACTACAGGCACAACTGCTACAACAAACAAAGGTACAACAAGTACAAGCACAGGAACAACAGGAAATAAATCCACTGGAACAACCTCTACAAGCAGCAATGCAAAGACAGGTGACCCGACAAGTATCTGGGGATGGATTAGTCTTGCAGTGACTTCTATGGGAGTTGGCGGATTTTCCTGGAAAGCGAGAAAAAAATCAAGAAAGGATGAAGAAGAAAAGTAAAAAAGAACACGGTTAAAAATACAAGGTTGTTCTACTCCAAATAAAATAACCTCTGGAAATGAAAAGCCGGATGTTTTCTCAAATAAGAGAATTCATCCGGCTTTGCTTTTTAGAGAAAATCTTTCACAGGCTGAAGACTTCGCTCTAAGATTCCATTAATATAAGCAATACAAGTTCCATAATTGGTAATTGGAATTTTGGCATCTTCGGCACATTTTAAGCGGTATTTCATTTCCCGTTCATTTAACATGCATCCTCCACAGTGAACAATCATTTTATAGGAAGATAAATCCAGAGGAAATTCAGTTCCGCTGGTAAATTTAAATTCGATTTCTTTTTTCGTATAATTGCGAATCCAGTTCGGAAGTTTTACTGTTCCGATATCATCGCACTGGCGGTGATGGGTACAGCCTTCTGAGATCAAAATGCGGTCTCCATCCTTTAAAGAATCCAGAGCAGAAGCTCCATCAACTAAAGTCTTTAAATTTCCCTTATAGCGCGCAAATAAAATAGAAAACGAGGTCAGTAAAATATCATCCGGTGTAACTGCAGATACTTTTTTAAAGACCTGACTGTCTGTAATCACCATTTTAGGCTTCTTTCCAAGTGAGTTTAATGTCTCTGCCAGCTCGGTTTCCTGTACAACGATTGCACTTGCCTTTGCTTCTAAGATATCACGAATGGTCTGCTGCTGAGGAAGAATCAGCCGCCCTTTTGGTGCGGCAGAATCAATCGGAACAACAAGTACAACAAAATCCAGAGGGTTTAATAAGTCTGCGACGATAGATTTTTGAATGGTATCTTGTGATGCTTGTTGTGCAAGCAGTTCTTTTAATTCATGAATGTGCTCCCCGGTTTTGGAACTGACTAAAATGGCAGAATCTGAATCTGGAAGCGGTAAATCTTCTAAGTTACAGTTTGGACAGATATCGGATTTATTTACTACAATCACGCAAGGAATTTCTTTTTCATGGATTCTTTTTAAAATCTCAGAATCTTCTTTTGTGACACCTGAGGAGGCATCAATTACAAGTACGGCAATATCCGTTTTGTTTAAAATCTGATATGCCTTTTGAATACGCAGTGCCCCGAGTGTTCCTTCATCGTCAAGTCCCGGAGTATCAATGATAACGACCGGACCTAAAGGAAGCAGCTCCATTGATTTTAAAACAGGGTCGGTAGTTGTGCCAAGTACATCGGATACAATCGCATAATTTTGTCCGGTAATGGCATTGATCAGGCTTGATTTTCCTGCATTTCGTTTCCCGAAAATGCCGATATGAGTACGATTTGCCGAAGGGGTTTGATTTAAATTAGTTGTCATAAAATCTCCTTTGTAGACGTGTCTGATTCTCCATCTACTACGTTAGAATCGGAAATCATTTCCTGTTCCATTTTCAATATCCTTTAAGTGTTCCACTACGAGATTGCGGATTTTTTCTTTTGGAATATTGACCAGTTCTTTTTCAATTAAGGCATCACCAACTGCTTTGGTTTCTGGAGAAGCGTAGTCTACCAGATATTCTTTTAAGGTCATTAAAGCATTTGGATGACAGCAGTTTTGAATCTGCTGATTCTTACAAAGCGACATAAAACGGTCTCCGGTACGGCCTTCTCTATAACAGGCAGTACAGAAACTTGGAATATATTCCATATCCATCAGCCATTTGACAACTTCATCAAGACTTCTGGTATCGCTGACATCAAACTGTGCGGAACTTTCGTCCTCCGGTTCTTCTTCCGCGTAACCGCCGACACTGGTACGGGAACCGCCACTGATCTGAGAGATACCAAGGTGAAGCACACGTTCTCTGCATTTCTGGCTTTCTCTTGTGGAGACAATCATTCCGGTATAAGGGACTGCGATACGGATACAGGCTACAATTTTTGCGAAAGTATCATCACTGATTCCATTTGTAAAAGAAGAAGCGTCGATATCATCCGCATTACGCAGACGAGGCACACTGATGGTATGAGGACCGACACCGAATCTTGCTTCAAGATGTTCAGCATGCATTAACAGTCCGGCAAATTCATAACGGTATTTATCAAGACCGAATAAGACACCAAGACCGACATCGTCAATTCCACCTTCCATTGCACGATCCATCGCTTCAGTATGATAGTTGTAGTCATGTTTTGGTCCGGTTGGATGAAGTTCCAGATAACTTTCTTTGTGGTAGGTTTCCTGGAATAAAATATAAGTTCCGATACCGGCTTCTTTTAATTTACGATAATTTTCTACGGTTGTAGCGGCAATGTTGACATTGACACGGCGGATGGCCCCGTTTTTATGCTTGATGCTGTAAATGGTTTTGATACATTCCAGAATATATTCAATCGGGTTATTTTTTGGGTCTTCACCGGCTTCAAGGGCAAGACGTTTGTGACCTAAATCCTGTAAAGCGATAACTTCTTTTCGGATTTCATCCTGAGTCAGTTTCTTTCTCGGAATATGTTTATTCTTTGCATGATAAGGACAGTAAGTACATCCATTGATACAATAGTTGGAAAGATAAAGCGGAGCAAACATAACAATACGGTTTCCATAGAAGTCTTTTTTGATTTGCTCTGCCAGGTGATAGATTTCCTGGTTTTTTTCCTCAGATTGACAGGCAAGTAAAACAGAAGCTTCACGGTGAGTCAGACCTTTTCTTAGTTTCGCTTTTTCAAGAATCGAGTCGATTAATGCTTCATTATTTTTATTCTCGTCTGCATAAGCAAGAGTTTCTAAAATTTCCTCATGGTTAATAAATTCATCCGCAATTGTGGATGCCGGATTGTAAGTATACATTTTTAATTCCTCCATATAAAATGATAGTGATTAACTTTTGGTGTAGATTGTTTTACTACTGACGCCGGGCAACATTCCGATTTTTCCGGAAAGAGAACTAATGATATCATTTGGAGCATCAAGGGCGACACTGATAATGGAAATATTTTTTTCCCGGTAAGGGACTCCCATTCGTCCAATGATATAAGAACTATACTGGCTGAGCAGATGATTGAGTTTTTCAACAGAATCATGAGAAGTAAGAATAATTCCAAGTAAAGCAATTCTGGTGTCCTGCATGTTAAAAAATCCTCCTTTCTTTGACAATAAAAGAACAAAAAAAAATCTGCGCAAAAGCGCAGACAGACGAGTCAATGATACAGAATTATACACATTGATGCCTTCTTGCGCAGGAAAAACCTTAACAATCAGTAATAATGTCAGAAGTAGTATAACACAAAACTGGTGAAAAAGTAAATGATATTGTGAAAATAAATACAAATTGATAAATTTTAAGAAAATAATTGTGCAAAATGTGAAAATGGTGTATAATA
>OHAC01001552.1_pt1 | contig 20768 bp, 28 predicted proteins | sample 1577051 | NCBI WGS metagenome assembly OHAC01 (sample SAMEA3541499, study PRJEB24748) | human gut metagenome | biome: human gut; feature: human-associated habitat; material: faeces | place: China | collected 2012 | reverse complement strand
GAATTCTTATATCAATTTTTTGTAAGGAACGTCTTGCAACTTAGTGAACTAAATATGTAAATTATATAATAAGTGCATAAGGAACAGATAAATGTTCCTTACGCACTTATTTTTTTATACCAAAAACCCCATGGTTGAGAGGAAAGGAGGTATTTAGAGGTTATGCGTTCTTATAAAACAATAACGTATGAAGATAGAAAAAACATAGAAAAAATGTACAAATCTGGAATGAGTATGCTAATGATTGCAGAAGCAATTGGAAAAAACTATAGTACAGTCTATCGAGAACTACAAAGATGCCCTAAAGGACAATATACTGCAGATGAAGCTCAAAGAGATGGAGAGAGTAAGAGAAAGCCTGCTGTTAAATATAATCCCAGTGGAAAACAATTGACATATGAAAATAGAGTGGAACTAGAACAAATGATAAAAGCAGGAAAAACTATTTCGGAAATGGCAGTACATTTTGAGAAATGTGTTCGTTCTATACAGAGAGAAATGGAACGATGTTCTGGAGAATATACTGCAGATGAAGCTCAAAGAGATGTAGAAAAAGCGAAAGAAAGACAAAAAGCAGCTAATAAAGTAAATTCACAAATTAGGAAAGAAAAGAAAGAAAACGAATATAAAAGCAGAATATGTGCTTGTTTAAGAATAAATCCACAAGCCAATATCGAAGACGTAAGAAAAGCAACTGGTATTCCAATTGAAAAGCTTACAAAGTATTATGACAAATTGCAACGAGAAGTTGTTAACAAATAAAAAAAGAACACCCCGACCAAGACGTGTTCTTTAAGGAATTACTTCAAACCATAGAAAAATTCCCCTTACACTCTTTATTATATTGAATTTGTAATGTTTGTCAAGGGGTTGAAAAAAATAAAAGAGAAGGAGACCTCTTATGAACAGAAGAAAGATAAAAAAACAGCTTATTAAAATGAATAGAAAGGCAACAGTTCTTGCAATGTTGATTCTTGCATATCTCGCAATTGTACTGGCTGCTCCAGACGTATCAGTAAGTACAGCATTACATTTTACAGGAGTACGAATTGCAAGTGTGATATTAAGTGCAGCATTAACTAGTTGGGGGATCACAAAGCGTTTCTTATATGAGCTGCAATAATGTACCGAATTTCGGTACAAAATGGAGGGAGGGTTGTTCCGATGTCAGATGAAAATACTTTTTTGAAAATGGACAGTGAAAAAATTAAAGATGTGCTCCGACATCACAATGAACTAACCCAGCAGATACACAAACAAGTAATTGATATTCGAAAAAAAATAGATGAAGTACAACAGCAATCTATTGAAATGGCATCTTATCCCAAGATAGACCTATCACAGGAAGGGCGAGGAAGTGGAACACATAAAGACCTTGCGGATGTATATCTTAAGTATCAGAACCTTATTAATGAGCAGGAAGAAGAGTTAGCTGCTGAAATGTATGTCCTTACAATACATGCGGAAGGAATCCACAGATTGTATTTATGTTTTCAGACCCTGACCGGAGAAGAACACGATATTATAGATCGGCTCTATGTGAAAGGTGAATTATATAGGACAGTGGAACAAGATATAGGCTTGAATCATCGAATATTCGAAGAAACCCGTAAGCAGGCAATCAGAGATATACAACGGCTATATGAAAGTAATCTAACGAATGAGCAAATTGTACATCTTCAGAAGGAAACTGCTTTGGTGAAAAAAGGAAAAAACAAAAGAAAAACAGAGTATCAACAAATGTCATTAACAGATATTATTATGGAGGAGAAATGAATGAGTTGTAAATGTGCAATTAGAACAGATGAATATCATGGATGGGAATGTAGTATAACAGAGGGAATGTGTATGTTCCTGCATCCAGATTCCAGAGCATGTGCAGATATGTATGGCGAGGGACCAGACGTAGAAACAGATGATGAAATAGAAGAAGATGAAAATTAGGAGGAAGATTATATGATGGAGCAGATATGGAAATGGGAAACAACTTTTGTTTGTGGGGAGAGATCTAGCTTTTTACAGTTTCTTTTGGATGAGTATGGAACAGAAAATGTTCTTGATATGGTAAGATATCGTGAAGAAGATAAAGCTGTGATCAAGCAAAAAAGAAAAGAGATTGAGACAGGAATGGTAATCAGTGCACTTAGTGGAAAAGCTTATTCTTGGCAACAAATAAAAAACGGCACTGGATTGCCTGCTTTCAAAACAAAGGATGAGTTTGACGCTGATTGCCGTGAAACCATAGAGGAGTATAGCAATTGTCTTACAGATTCGATTAATTCATTTAAACAACTATGGGAAGAATATTTGAATCATCGAGCTTACTACCACGGCAAAGACATGACATTTGAACAGGCTATGAGAGATGTTTGGAAATGGAGTCATGAGTATCGGAAGATATTAGAAATCCAAAATGATATGATGGATTACGAACTTGACGAATTAATTTAATTGATATAGACAGTATGAACTGTTATATATAAAACCAAATCAACACAACACATACAATGTACCGAAATTCGGTACGGAAAAGGAGAAAACATGAGAACAATAGCAATTGCAAACTTAAAAGGCGGAGTCGGAAAGACAACAACATCAATTAATCTGGCATACAGTTTGATGTCACTTGGAAAAAAGGTACTGTTAATAGATTTAGATCCACAGTGTAATAGTACTAGATTTTTCGCAAAAGTAAACTGCACTGGACAAACAGTGCAGGATGTACTTAAGAATCCGAAACAAATCAATCATTGTATCTATCGTACAAAATACAAAAGAATTGATATTATCCGAGGTTCAGCAAACGAAAACTGTTCTGGCGAATATCAGTTGCAGGATGCATTTGAAAATCTGGAAAAAGAGTATGACTATTGCATCATTGATACCAGACCAGTTTTTGACAGCTTAACAAAAAATGCTTTTCATGTTGCAGATATCATGCTGACACCAATCAAATTCGACAATTACTGCAGAGACAACCTTGCTCTGGTAGAACATTTTGTTAATGAATTTGCCAATGAGCAGATGGAATGGAAGATTTTTGCGAATATGGTTGCCAATGGAAAAGCACAGCGAGAGACGATGGCAGACCTAATAGGAAAACATGATTACCCGATTATGGATACTTGTGTGAGCCGCTCTGCAGTTGTAGATAATGCACTGAATCTGTACAAACCAGTGCTGAAACACAGACGATTTAGTTGTGTAGCACAAGATTATCTGGAACTGGCAAAAGAATTGGTAGAAGCATAGGAGGAAAATCATGGCTAAGATATCAAATGTATTTTCAAAAGAGGAAGTAAAAAAGACGATTCACCCAAAGAGAATCACGAAGTGGATTCACTATACAAAGCTTGTGAGAAATGAAAAACAATACTGTGATGCAAAAGATAAGGAAGAGATAGAGGGACTTGCTGACATTATAGAAGCAGATGGAATCGTTCTGCAGGATTTATTGGTCAAAAAATTAGATGCGGATGAGTACAAAATCATTGCAGGTCATAAAAGACATGCAGCTTGTAAACTACTGGTAGAGGAGAGAGGAAAACAAGAATTTGAGTTTCTACCATGCTTTGAGCAGAACGTCAGTGATGTACAGGCAGAGTTTCAAATATACAGTAGTAATTGCCATCACGAGGAAACACCTTATGAAATCATGCATAAGTTGGAGCGGATGCAGTTTCTGATCAATAATTATCCGGAAGAATTTCCAGAAATTCAAGGTGGTCGGATGGTAGACCGCCTTGCAAAAAAATATAATCTCAGCAAATCCACGGTAGGGGAATATTTGACGATTTCCAAAAATTTAGGAGACACGGCAATGGAAGAATTTCAAAAAGGGGAGATTGATAAGTCTGCAGCTGTAACATTAGCAAGTATGCCGGAGGAAACACAAAATATGGCATTGGAGGAAGGCCATAAAACGGATAAGGAATTAAAAGCATACAAGAAAAAAGTGTTGGAGCCTACATCAAATGAGATTTTAACGGCATATAATGAGCTTGATATAAAAAAAATAGATAGTCCCGATCGGAAGGAAACATGCAAGAAATTAATAGAAAAATATGGAAAATCACGCATGGGATTACATATAGCCGCAATAGATATCGACTGTACTTCGAAAACAATCATCATCAATGGGAAAGAAATCACATGGAATCGATTTGTGAAGCTTATAGAAGAAGTAATTCCACCATATCAAGTGGCTGTTCAAGAAAGAACAACTAAGAAAAAGCTATTCCACAAAAAAAAGGAACTGGAAGTATCTTATGAGACTTATGAACGTTTAATATCTGGTCAACAGAGATGTGTATTAGTCAAAGAAGATAACTACCAAGAGGCTGAATTGATTGATATCTATGCATTTGGTAAAGATGGATATGATACAGAAGCAATTGAATTTACAATCACATATATTAATAAGCAGGAAGCCGGTATTGAAAAGGGATATTCACTCTTAAATCTTGAAATGATACCAATATTTGGTTAGGAGGGGTGAAAATGAGTAAGAAAATAAAAGGATTATTAAGAAACTTTGTGATATTTATTGTTTTATTGTCATTAGGTCATCTGGCAGAGTATCTGCCGGATGCCCTATGGTGTCTAGCAATCCAGATAGGGTTGTATGGAGCAGCTCTGATTGTTGGAATCAGACTTTTGCTGACAACAAATCAGGATATTAATAATCATCATAACCCAAGTGATGAAAATTAGAAATATATCCCACCTTGCGGAGTTGCTGCATGAATCCATTGGTGAAGTCCGTAGTCTCAAAGACACAAGGTGGACTGCATATATACGATGCAATTGCCGTATATATGCACGTATGTGTGGTTGATGGTGACAGAAATCCACTGGTTTCTGTCACCAGATAAACAAACATATTTTGTGGTGGTAGCTCAGTCTGGTAGTAGCACTCCTGCATAGCATCGTAAAAGCGTGTAAGGACCTATGCAGGTGTTGTCGGAGGTTCAAATCCTCCCCACCACATCAGAAATAATTGTAATGAGAGTTAACGTACCGAATTTCGGTACAATTGAACGAGAAGGGAGAGATTGAGAAAAAATGAAAATCAGCGGAGCAAAAACAATCGCAGAATACAAAGAAATCAGAGCTAAGAAAATCCAGAATTGGGTAGATAATAATTTTGTTGAGGGTTCTGTAACATGGGAAATGAACGGAGCGAACGCAATCAAGGTAACGGATAGGACAGGCGACAGCATGGTTATACAACTGGCTGAAATTGATTAGCAGAGAGGTGAAAAAAATGACAGTAAAGGAATTTTTGCAGAACTATGGTGGTAATGAATGTGTGAGTATTGAGGGATATTGCGAGGAAGAACACTATGATTATTTCAGAGAAGCAGACGAGTGGGAGCTGTCTGATGATAACCCAAATCACTACAAACCGACCTGTATAGCCAAAGAACCGTGGTGGAATGAAGTCAAGGACAGAGGAATCAAGGAATGGAACATCATTGGAGGTGGTATCCATCAGGTCGAATTGTTTATTGCACTGGAGAAAGAATAGTCTAACAGATATAATGATGAAAATTTCGAAGTAACAAGAAAGCTTAAATTTATATGTACCGAATTTCGGTACAGGAAGGAGAGTTATATGAATAAGGTAATATTAGTAGGAAGATTAACAAGAGATCCAGAAGTAAGATACTCATCCGGAGAAATCAAAACTGCAGTAGCAAGGTATATGTTGGCAGTAGAACGAAGATTTAAAAGGAATAACGAACAAACAGCAGACTTTATACAATGTGTTGTGTTCGGCAAGTCGGCAGAGTTTGCCGAAAAGTATTTTCGCCAGGGAATGCGAATTTCCGTTTCTGGTCGTATCCAGACAGGAAGCTATACAAATAAGGATGGCGTAAGAGTCTACACTACTGAGGTATTCATAGAAGAGCAGGAATTTGCTGAAAGCAAATCTGAGAGTGCAAGTGCTCACGCACATGGTTCACAAGAAGGTGCTTCATCAGATGATGGTTTTATGAATATTCCAGATAATATAAATGAAGAATTACCATTTCATTAAAGAGAATGTACCGAAATTCGGTACATAATAGTAATAATGGGGGAAAAAAGAAAATGAAACACATGAGAAGTACACGAATACCAGTGATAATAATTTGCTATTTATGTTTGTTCATGCAGCTGAGCAAAGATTATCCTCAAATTGATGAAATTGTAATAATACTTTTGATTCTTAGCTTATGCTTTGGGGTGGTTGGAATAATATTGAGCTTTTCTCCCCAAAAAGATGAAGGTGCGAAAATCTATGCTATAGAGGTATTCGTAGAAGAACAGGAATTCGCTAAGAGCAAAGCAGAAAGCGAAGCAAATAGCCAGAATGGAGATACAGGATCTGATAGAGGATTATGAGCTCCAGACAAAACGCCTTGAACGGGTCAATGACTTGATCAAAGAACTATGCCAGCAGATTAGGTATGCGGATAAGCTGCTTGAAATAAAAGGCATAGGAATAACAACAGTAGCTGATAACCTTAGTTCTATTCAATGACAGGTATCAAAAGGTGTTGAATTTATTGAAAAAAACACTTGATTATATGGAGAGTAGGAGAAATTAAAATTATGAAATTTAAAGGAATTGAATTAAAAGATAACACAGAAGCAGAGTTATTAATAGAAATTGAAATCGTTGATATTAATGACGAAGATGAGCTTGAAGAATATGGTGAAGAATTGGAAGGAAAATTAGAAGATATTTTAGACTATGATAATTGCTCTCCATATGTAGATTTTATAGATGATAATTTATTAAATATACGTTGTGACGAAATTACATTTGACGAAAAAGGTGTAGATCTTTTAACTGTTATCTATAAAAATATTCTAAATGCAAATTTACAGAATATAAAAATTATGATTGGAGTACGGGTGGATGATTGGTTTAAAAAAGAAGATGGATCGGAATATAATGAGGATTCTGTTACTTTAGAAGAATTTTTATTAAATATTGAATATTAAAGTCTGGGGTGAGAGTATGGCTTACATAGAGAATATAGTAATAGGAACTCCAATAGTAGATCCGAAAGATATGTTTGCTTCAGATGAAGATGATTGGACAAGGATGGAAGAGGAGAAAACTTATTATACAGAAGAGAGATTTCTTCCAAAGATTCTTGTAGAATTAGATATTTATCCATCAATCAGTGAGATCCGGCGTAACAAACCAAATCTTGTGATAAGTTTAGACAAGCTTGATTTTGTTGATAATCTAAAAGTAAGTAAGAAGAGAAGATTGTGGATTCTGATTGGAGAATAACAAGGTGGTGAGATTTTGAAAAAGAAAATTGCAGCAATTGCTCTTGGGTTGTCAATATGTTTTTGTATGACAGGGTGTGGAAGCGAAGGAAAAGATATAACACCGGAGGACAATGTACTTGGAAATAAGTATTTTGATCTTGTTAATATTTATGAAAACGGATGTACAACTGTTGCTTATGATAAAAATACTAATGTAATGTATTTTCTTAGGTCAAATGGTAATTCTTTTGGCATAACACCAATTTATAATTCAGATGGAACTTTGAAATTATATGAAGGAGAATAGAAAGTGGCAAAAAGTATATTCGTACATTGAGAGGTAAAAATGGTAGAAGTAATCGAAACGAATCTATTTGTCGATAACGACAATAAAATTTACGATCATCAATCGAGAATTATAGAAGTAGAAGATTGGGATACATATTGTAATGCATTTGAATTATATGACGGCAGAGCAATATGTTTCAAATCAAAACAAATGCCTGGGAATAGCATTCGGGCGAATTGTAAAATAAAAGAATTGTTATATGACGATTATCATTTATCTTGTGTTGTATTTAATTATGATGATGTTCATGATGATTTTATAGAAAGACATTTTGCTTATAAAATGAGAACTTGTTCTCAACAAATCAAGGATTAATTCAATCCACAATTTCAAATTAATCAAAATTAAATAGAGAATGAACATTTAGAGGTCGTACAGCGTACCTTTGGTTTCTTGCACCATAAAATCGCTGTTTCATATAGATTTTCACATAAATTTATTTTTGTGTTCCGTCCGTTTGGGCGTTTAGATAAATAACAAAAAAATTATACATATATAAGGAGGATTCATTTAATGAATTATGACATGATTGGAAAACTTAGTATTTCTAAGGAGACTGAGAAATTCAAGCCGTACACAGAAAACAAATATCCGTCTGGTTGGGTAAGAAAGCAGTTACTTTTTAACGCTACATGTGGTGATAATCGGCATATGCTTTCAGTTACAGCAGGTGCTTTTGAAGATGGTCATGGTGATATTTACACATTCACAAAAGGCGGTACTGATGAAAATGGAAACAAAGTAAAAGGTGAGTCAATTCAGATTCCTTTCAAAGAAAGATTAACTTCTCCTAGACTTGCAGAAGTTGCAGAATTTAAGAAGTTTATTTTCGATCTTGAAAAACCAGGACGTAGATACAAACTTCAGAATATGGCGGAGAAACTTCATGAAGGAAAAGAACTTACAGATGAAGAATTAAAAGAAGTAGATCTTGAATCAAAAGATGAAGTTGTAGAGGCTTACGAGAAGAGTAAAAAAAGAAGACATGAGTTCATTTCCGAATGGGACTACATCGACTTTATTAAAAAGGTAATCAATAGCGAGAAGTATAAAGATAAGATGTTCCTTATTAAAGGAAATGGCGACTATAATTATTCAGAAAAAAATCAGAGAGTTTATGAGTCATATGTGCCAAGCAGAATTTACCTTGCAGCAGACGATGCAGAGCCATCTTCGACGGCGACGATTAACATTATCTTTAATAAAGATAGTTTAGATGATTTAAGTGTAGAAGAAAAAGGTAAGTATTTCGTAAATGGATATATGATGGAATACGATCAGGGACGTAAATCTAACATCCCAGTACCAGTTACAATTACAATTCCAGTCCCATCGGACGATAGCGATCCAAAAGCAAAGAAAAAAGCAGAAGCAATTAAACATAAATTTATTGTTGAGGATGATTCATTTAAAGAATACGGAGCAATTGTAAATATGCTTAATGGAGCACAGAAGACGGAAATTACTGAGGACATGCTTACAGATGAACAGAAAGAAGACCTTGATCTAGGAATTATTACTATGGAGGACATTCGGGCGGATCTTGGAGGAGATGTTTATGGAGAGCGAATTAGAGAATACCAGTTTGCGAAACCTGCTCGTGGATTTACAAAAGGTCGTCAAGATACAGTTTGGACTGAAGAGGATATGATCATTAAACCTATCGAAGAAGAGATTCAGGATGATGAGGATCTTTTTGAAGATGAAAAAGTAGATGATGTAGACGATGATGATGAATTATAAGTTGGAGAGCTTCGTGCTCTCTAATCAACAAAACAAATTATATATAAGAGGAGAATAAATAAATATGGCATTTAAGAAACCAGAAGTTAATGTAATTAAACCAGATATCAAAAACCTTTCAATTTATCTTAGAAGTACAAAGAAATTTGGTAAGTCCACACTTTTTAGAGACGTTATTCTTGCAAAATACGGTGATCCATCGAGAGGACTTCTTGTTGGATGTGGTAACGAGATCGGATATAAAATGCTCGATAATTTAAATGTTACACAGGTGACATCATATAAGGATATGACTGAGCTTGAAAAATGGTTAATTGAGAAGAAAGGTATTGAACATAATATTGAAATTGTAGCATTTGATACAGGGGATGAACTTGCACTTCTTGCTGACGCAGAAACAATCCGTCAGTCAAACGTAGAAAATCCTAATAAGAAATGTAAATCAATTAAAGCAGCATTTGGAGGATATACGGCAGGGGAAAAATATTCTGCAAATGATATTATTAAGCCTTATATGTCAAAACTTCAGGCTGCTGGATTTGGTGTATGGGTAATTGCACATACAAAATTCAAAACCATTAAAGAAAAGGGCGGTCTTGATGAAGATGGATATATGCAGTTATCTTCCAATATGGGCGCAGATTATGAAGCTGCTTTCGGGGATATCTTCGATGTGACTCTTACAGGAGTAATTGATCGTGATCTTGAAGAGAAGAAAGTTGGAGATAAAACTAAGAAATATGCTACAGACGAAGTAAGAAAGCTTTACTTTAGAGGTACGACACTAATTGATGCAGGTGGAAGATTTGCAGATGGGGCAGTGCCAGAATTTATGATTTTCGACAAACCAGATATGGGAGCAGAATTCGTCAAAGTAGTGGAAGAAGGCATGGAGAAATCTAAAACTGAACTTAGTAAAAGACCTAAAGTAAGCGCAGAAGTTAAACCTGCCGCTCAGCCTCCATTGAGCACAGAACCATCTGACTCAGTTAGTGAGGATATTGATGATATTGCCATGGAAGATAGCGTCGATACATCAGAAAAAGTAGCATCAGATTATCCAGATGATCTTAATTTTGTAATTAGAACAATGTTTAAAGAGTGTCAGGATAAAGAGCTTAAATCTCAGGTGAAATCAGTTATTGCTGAGTATGGAAAACTCAACGATGTTGATGAAGATGGTCTGAAAAAGATTTATGACATGATGAAATAGGAGTGTGCACTACCATGGGAAGGACAGTAAAATGTCGTAAATGTGGTGCGAGAATAGATCAAAAAACAGCATTCAAAGTAGTAGTAGGTAAAGTCAATACCTACTACTGCAATGAACAAGAATATAATGAGATTATTTCTGCACGACAAATGAAAGATGATACATATGAATGCATTAATAAAATATTTGGATATGTAGTTACAAATACAGCGATTTTTAAAGAAATAAATGCTCTCGTTAAAAATTATAACTATAGTTTGATTTTATCTTATTTGCAAAAAAATTTTGATTATTTATACGAAGTAATGCATCGAGATTTTGAAAAAGAATATGGTAAGATTCGATACTTTTCTGCCATCTTAAACAATAATCTTAGAGATTATAAGAAAGAAAAAGAAGAGGAATACACTCCTGTAAAACAAGTAGAAGTAGAGGTTATAGAAAATCATTATAAACGGAAGAAGAAACGTTAAAAGTAAGAAAATGTTAACAAAAGATAAGAACACCAATGAAGCAGAATGTTTTATTGGTGTTTTTTAGAAAAAACTGGATTATCCTGAATGTTCTTACAGGGAAGTAAGATTACTGGATTGATATTAAATATTTATAAAAATTTCGACAAAAAAGCGCCAGTTTTTAAAAAGTTATGTGTATATAAATAAGAGGGGATAAGATAGTAATGGAATATGGCGGTAAGTGGATGGATAATACCCAATTATCCGTTCATGTGCAGAAAAATCCGCCAGTGGTCCAAACATCTGTAAGAAGCTGCCCGTGACAGGTCTTAAAGGTGGCAGATTCTGTAGATATAAAAATATTGGAGAAAAAATTGATATGGATAATAAAGATATGAATAACGAAGATATGGATAAAGATGAGAAAATTGTAAATCGCACAACTGAGATGGCCGCACTGAAAGAAAGTATGCTCAAAAATTCTAAAAGTGAACACGGGAAGGTTCTCATGTTGTATTCCGATGCCGGTATTGGCAAAGCCCGATTGATTGAAGAATATATAAAGAAAATGTATCCGAAAGCAGCAAAACTAAATATAAAAATTCCGGCATCAACCAAAGAAATTATGTCAGATTTTTCGTTTTTTAATGCGTTTTTTGAAGAGATGGAAAAAAATATATATGAGAATCGTTATTCATTAAATATACATTTCAAAATTGAAATACCTTATTTCCCTTTTATTTTAGAAATGCACAAGTTGGGTGATACGCCTCAAAATATTATTAAAAAGACAAAAAAGTGCGAAAGAATTTTTAAAAATTATGAACATGAAGTTGTTATAGCTATTGAAAATTCTCAAATCATGGATATTCCGTCATTAAATATTTTTACGGAATTCCTGAAAAAATACAAGAATATAATTATGTTTATGCAATATACCACAGATGCCGGGCATAATAAGCAGACAATGCAAAATGTCTTTGATTATATTAAAGACTATTCGGTCACTAGCGTTCCGGTGCTTTTACATCAATTGACGCCGGATCATGCAATTATGGTTATTTCCAATAAGCTTGATAAAGATATAGATTTAACGTTGATAAAAGAAAAATATTTAGAGGTTCATGGAAATATGGATGAACTATTATTATATTCTGCAAATGAATTAGATCCCAAGATAGCACTTGATGCCCAGATTGAACAGTCACTCTCCAAAGATGCAAAATATATTTTATATTTAATACTATTTTACCGTGGAACGATATACAAAGATGAATTATACAGATTGCTTCTGATGACTTTGGAAGAGACCTGGGATAAAGATCGTATGGAAAAGATTCTTATAGAATTACAGGAAAAATTTTTAATTACAATTGATAACACGAAAATATCAATTAATAATTCTGTGATTGCCGAATTAGAAGATTCTCTCTCTTCTCCAACAGCATATGTTGCTTATTCGATTGTCAAAGAAAAAAGTTTTGAAGATTTGGAAAGGCAGTCCTATGAGCTTGATTCTCTTTATCGGCTGATTTATCTATTTTCATTGTTTAACAGTCAGGATATAATATCTTTACTGCCATATATAAAGGAACGATTGATACAGGAAAACAGTATTTACAAGGTTATAGAACAAATAAAAAAGATTATTTCATCTGGAAAGATTTCTGATGTATGGATTCAGAAATTGCAGATTGGCTTGGTAGATATATTATATTCTATCGGAGATGTTGAGAGTGCACGTGAAGAACTAAATCTAATTTTTAATCCTGAAAATCTTCAACATCATATGTACCGTCTGGCATTCAAAAGTGCCTTGAGCGAAAAAGATTTTAAAGAATATTATGAAATGCTACGGAAACAATATGAAGATCATCCACGCATAGTATTATTCTGTGATTATATGCTTTTATACCACAAGATGAAATATAGCTCTTCTACAGAAGCCCTCAGCTATGCAGAAAAGCTATTAAATGCGGAAGAAAATTCGCATTATCTGGAGTATTATTTTGTACTGAAAAATTTTTCTACATACGAAAACAATCTTTCAGCAATCCATTGTCTCACGCAGTGCATAGATGCGTTCAAAAAATATAACCGGCATGATCTGGCTGTCAGAACTGAAGTTACTTTAGCGATGCGCTATGCTAATATAGGGAGTCTGGATGAAGCATACCAGATTTTAAATCTGGCACACTCCGAGAATGTATATGAATGTAGAGAATGCTATTTTTTAAACAATTTTGCTGTAATAGAAATATTAAAAGGTAATTTTGTCCCAGAGGTAGAGAAAAATTTAAAAAATGCTTTACTATTTAAACCAAGCAAATACGAAGAGGGCATTATTTTATGCAATCTGTTGATATATTATTGCAAAACATCAAATATAACCAAAGCAGCCCGGACAGCAACGTATCTGGAAGGATTTGAGTATCAGCAATATCGTTTTGAACAATATCAGCATATTATTCATTGGAATTTATATTATTATTACAGTACAATTAATGACACTGATAAGATGAATCAACATGCAGTTCAGCTTAAAAAATTGCAAAACAATGCACCAACGGAATTACAGGAATATATCTCTGCGACCCTGGATAAAACAATCCAGCTGCCAACAACTCACCGGCGGTATTTTTATTCTAAATTGCCATATCGCCCGGATTATATCGGATATTGGCAGCTGGAAGTTCCTGATTTTAGCTGATACAGCTTTGCAGAGTATTATCAATTAATTTTTGGAACATCTCTGAATATCCAATCCCGTGCTGCCGGAATGCTGCAGCAACGCCGCCGGTTGGACCAAGGTAGCAGTCTGGAGATAATTCCAATATATACAGTTTATTATCATTGATCCTGCAATCTACACGCATAATTTCCGCCTTGTCAAAAGATTGGAATAATGCGTGTAATTTCGGGATGTCCTCAGACGGAGTATGATTTGCAGGGTATAGTTTGTTCTTGTGTAATCCGGCCTTTTTGGCTTCATATCCCCAGATCTGGTGGTCAAAATACGAGATGCCGTCTACTTCTATCTGGATCTCGGAGGATAAGAAGATCTCTTTTTTATTTCCGAAAATAATAAATTCGACCTCATATCCGGGAATGAATTCTTCAACCAGAACAGGGAGGTGCTGATATTCAAGTAAAGTGACGATTAGTTTCTGGGTTTCTTCATATGAATACACTAAATTATTATTAGAAATGCCGTTAGAACCTCCGCCGAAATTTGGCTTGACAATTAATGGCAATGCCAGATTTTGAATAAGTGTAATATCTCTGTCATTCCTTATTAATATTCCTTCTGGAGTTGCAATCCCGAAATCTGATATGTATTTTTTTGAAAGATATTTATCATTACATAACATTTGTGTATAAGAATCAGCACCGACATAAAGCATATGATTAGCTTCACACATACCTGGAATGAGTGCTTTGGAATTTTTGGCGGATTCGCCATAATAAGTACTAAGAACAATGGAATCTTTATGTTGATTAATATTCTGGCAAAATTCGGACGGTGATTGATACATAGTCACAGTATCAGAAATTAATTCCAACTTTTTTTTTATCTCCAGTGCAACTTTTTTGGAGTTTCCCTCTATATTTCTCCTTTTTAATGAATATTCATTTTCCTTATCCCAGTTATCTGTAATAAATACGATTTCATTTTTGAGCATTTTCATCTGTGTGTTCCTCCTGTTCAGCTTCTTTCGAATACATGGCGATGCATGAACGGATAATTGGGTATTATCCATCCATCTCCGCAAAAAGAATATGCTAAAATAAACAAAAACCCCACGGAGGAATATCACAAATGAAATCATGCAACATAATCAAAAATTATCTTGAATACTGCGAATTCGACAAAGAATTGGACAAGAATACATTAAAAGCATACAGAATTGATCTGCGCCAGTATTATGAATTTATAGGAGAGGAGATTACATCAAAAGAGACGATAGAAAAGTATATCCGCTTACTGCATAAAAAATATAAATCCAGAACAACCAAGCGTAAAATCGCATCAATGAAAGCGTTTTATACCTATCTGGAAGAAAAGCAGATTATAAGTGAGAATCCTTTCAGACGGATACGAACGAAATTCAAAGAAGAAAAAGTACTGCCGCGAATTATTCCAAAAAACGATATAGAAAGACTGTTGAATTATATGTACGGTCAATTGAGAAAACAGAAAGGAAAGAATATTTTGCGGGATCTTGCGGTTGTGGAAATGTTCTTTGCTACCGGAGCCAGGGTATACGAGATTTCAAACATCCGGATTGAAAATATAGATATGAAGACGGGAAGCATTTACTTTAATGGAAAAGGAAGGAAAGAAAGAGTGATTCAGATTGGGGAGCAGTCGGTCATAAAGCTGCTTCAGAAATATTATGAACAGAATAAAGCCCAGATTGAAAAAAGTGGATATTTCTTTGTGAATCAAAAAGGAGACCGGTTTTCGGAGCAGTCTATACGCAGGATGTTGAAGAAATATACAAAGCAGTCCGGAATCAGCAGAAATATCACACCGCATATGTTCCGGCATTCATTTGCGACATACTTGATCGAAGAAGGCGTAGATATAAGCTGTGTACAACAGATACTGGGGCACAGTTCGATAAAGACAACACAGATTTATATTCATGTGGCAGCAGGAATTCAGGCGGAGATACTGCAGAAAAAGCACCCGCGGAATAAAATGCATATATGGGCAGCGTAAGGAATGTGGATTTTTCAGTGACTACATGTTATCATTAGAATAAATCTGACGAATAGTAATGAGCTGAGAAGAGAAAATTCAGGAGATACATTGAAGAGTAGTATGAAATTAATTATAGTAGGAAAATTAAGGCTTTAGGAGGGATGCTGCAGATGTATTTAGAAAAATTGCAATTGCAAAATTTTCGCTGTTTCAAAGATGTTGAAATTAATTTTCATAAAAAAATGACAATTATTGTAGGAGCTAATGGAGCAGGAAAATCAAGTATTATGGAAGGTGCTGCGATAGCGGTTAGTTCGTTGTTTATAAAAATGGACGGATTGCCGGCTAAAAAAATTGATAAAGGTCAGGCGCGTTTAGAAGCATACGATGTTGGAAGTATAAAAGATGTACAGGCCCAATATCCGGTAGTTGTTACGGCGTCCGCTTTTGTTAATGAAGAGGATGATGATAGTCGTTCTTCGGAAAAGAAGGTTTTGAGATGGACACGTAGTTTGTCTTCTTCAACTGGACAAACTTTATATGGAGATGCAAAAGAAATTACTTCTTTGGGGTTAGAGTATCAGGAACGTATTCGCAAAGGTGATTCAAGTCTTGTACTTCCTATGATAGCGTATTATGGGACGGGGCGTTTGTGGGATTATCATCGCGAAAAACAGAGTGATGTTTTTGAAGTTAATAATCGGTTAAATGGGTATATTGATTGCGTGGACGGAACTGCCAATCTGAAATTGATGATGAATTGGTTTTCAAAAATGACAGTCCAGAAATATCAGAATCTGGAATTGGGATTAGGGAAAATTCCAGAATTAGAAGCAGTATATGCAGCAATGGAATCTTGTTATAGAAAGATAACAGGATATTCGGATGTTAAAGTTCAGTATAGTATGGGGACACGGGAATTAGAGATTGCGTATAGAAACGAAGACAATGAGTTGATGCGTATACCAATTAATCAGTTGAGTGACGGATATAAAAGTACTATAAGTCTGGTTGCAGATATTGCTTATCGAATGGCAGTTCTTAATCCACAGTTACTGGATAAAGTGTGTACTGAGACGGATGGAATTGTTTTAATTGATGAGATCGATCTTCATCTTCATCCGACATGGCAACAAAGAATATTGGAGGATTTGACAGATATCTTTCCTAAATTACAGTTTGTTGTTTCTACTCATGCGCCTTCGGTAATTAGTTCGGCTAAGAGTGAGAATCTGTTGATTTTGGATCAATATGAAGTCTATGAACCATCAGGAGAGGTTTATGGAAGAGATACGAGCACAATTGTAAGAAGTGTTATGAATGCGTTAGAGAGACCGAAATCTGTAAAAAAACTATTTGCAGATTTTTATCACGCAATTGATGAGTCCGATGTAGAGAAAGCAGAATATGTTTTGAACCATCTGAAAGCAATAATGGGAAATGATGAACCGGAGATATCAAGTTGTAATATTAAATTGAAATTACTAAAGATGAGGACGAAAAAATGATTTTGATAAAAAAAGGAACTCCGCCTTCTGAGCTTGAAGAATTGAAACAAAAAGCTGAATTTTTGGGACTTTCTGATAAAGAAGGCTATGATTTGTTAAGGAATCCTTTAAAGAAAGAGGTTAGAAACTCATTAGTGCAGGAGCAAGGTCATCTTTGTGCGTATTGTATGCGTCGTATACCGGATGAACGTATAAGAGAAGATGATAAGGACTTGAGCGAGGTTTATATAGAACATTGGCATGCGAGAAGTTCCGAGTCCAATGATGGTGAAAATAAGGGACTTGATTATAATAATATGTTAGCAGTTTGTTCGGGAAATGAAAAAACACCGGGAGTAACTGGAAAACACAGGAAACGTTATTTTACTTGTGATAAAAAAAGGGAGAATAGACTGCTTCATGCTAATCCACTAGAAATAAAAAGTATAGAATCTATATATTATTCGTCTGACGGAATGATCAAATCATATGATTCTGATATAGATAATGATATTGATGTTATTCTTAATTTGAATTGTTCGGCTGATGCAGTGACACTTCCGCAGAATAGAAAGGCGGTATTAGATACTATTGAAAAAGAAGTATATAACATGGGAGATAATTTGAAACAGAATTGTGAACAACTTCTGGCGATATATGAAGCTGAAGAAGACCCGAAGACTCCATACATAGGAATAGGTATTTGGTGGTTGAAGGATCAAATTAAAGCAATGTAAAGGAGAGTTTGGGTACAAGGACAAAACAAGTGTAATCCTGCCAAAAATATGCTATGATATAATCAACTATTGCAAAAGAAAATTTCAAAAATACAAAAATATCATTGGTATGTGTTGTGATTAGGTGATCAAACATGACGAATATCCGGTGGCAGTAGCGGCATTTGGAAATCGCTCAGAGTGACACATAACGATACAAAACTGAACAATATCCTGTTCGACAAAGATACAGACGAAGGTCTGTGCATCATCGACTTTTACGACATTTACATAAAAGGGTACCTGGAGATGGCGAAAGACGTCTTGACTCCGGCAGAGATCGAGAGCCTCCCGTGGGGTGCGAGACTGATGACATTAGAATGCGGTATGCGTTTCCTGGCTGATTTCCTTCAGGGAGATGTCTATTTAAAGAAAGCATATCCAGAGCACAACCTCGTCCGAGCAAGGACACAGTTCAGACTGGTGAAAGAGATGGAAGAGCAGTTTGATGAGATGACTGCGGTTTTGAAGAAATATGTGTAGATGGAATTGAGCAGATAAGAATGTGAGGAATGAAATGGAAAATCTATTTATTACAAATATAAAAGTGAATAAAGTTCGGCATTTGAAAGATTTTGAAATAGATTTATCCGAACAGAAAGCAAAACACCTGATTCTTACTGGAAAAAATGGATGTGGAAAAACAAGTCTGCTGGATGCGATGGCAACTTTTCTGGATTCGATTCTGGGATCAAATGATTTAGGCGGCAAGTTGCGAAGTTTGGAAGCTAACAAGAAGATTTTGAAATGGTATCAAAATAATGATCACACGGATAAGGATATCGAGGAAGAACAAAAAAGCGTTGAATTTCACGAGGAATTAATAAAGAAAATGGGCGGTGGTGTGATGCTTGAAATGAATTGCCCATTGGAAAAAATGAGAAATTGTTTTGAACAAGGACAATTCATTGCCGCATACTATAAAGCTGACCGAGTTTTCACAGCAGAGGTTCCAAAATATGTAGAAAAGATAGAACTAAAAAGCGATTATGCAATAGACGAAGCACCAAGGGAAAACTTCATTAAATACTTATTAGACCTGAAAATGACACAGGCGCTGGCAATAACGGGTGGAAAAACGGAAAAAGCAGAACAGATTAAAGACTGGTTTGATAAATTTCAAGGAATGTTACAACAGATATTCGAAGACGATTCTGTAAAGTTAGAATTTGATGAAGATACATTTAAGTTCCGGATTGTTATGGATAACCGGGAACCATTTGATTTTAATACACTTTCCAGTGGTTATGCTGCGATATTGGATATCGTTGTAGATCTGATCATACGAATGGAAAAGCAGACGAATAAAGTGTTCGACTTTTCAATACCGGGAGTTGTCCTGATTGATGAGATAGAGTCACATCTGCATCTGGCATTGCAGAAGAACATTATAGGGCTTTTGACCACTATTTTTCCAAATGTACAATTCATTGTGTCGACACATTCGCCGTTTGTCCTGAACAGTCTTGAAGATGTTACGATTTATGATCTGGAACAGCATCTGGAGGTAAAGAATGGACTGGCGGACGTTCCTTATGCGGGGATTGTAGAAGGATATTTTAATGCAGATTCTATGTCAGAAACTTTGCGTGATAAATATAAAAAGTATCAAACACTGGTGAAGAAAAAAGAACTGACAGACGATGATTTTGAAGAAATCGCAGATTTAGAGATGTATCTGGATGAGATACCGGATTATCTGGCATTGAATATTACAACAGAGTATCAGCGGCTGAAAGCCGAATTAAGGAACAGAGGGGATATTTAATGGTCAAAATTGAAAGATCATATCCGGCACCTGCCTCTTTGGCAATTGAAGCAAAGAAAACATCGGGAAGTTATGAAAAAGAGGATGTTGTTGCACAGTTGAAAAAAGATTTCCATAATAAATGTTATATATGTGAAATTGATAAGCTGCAGGATCCACAGGTAGAACATTTGCGTCCGCATAAGAATGGAAAACATAAAGACAGAAAATTTGATTGGAACAATTTGTTCTGGTCATGCGGACATTGTAATAATGTGAAAAACCAGAAGAAGTATGAGGATGGAATTTTGGATTGTTGTAAAGAAGATCCAGAGGCAGTGATTATGTTCCAATTGAAAAATGAGAAGGTTGAAGTCGTTGCGAAAGATAAAAACAATCCGGAGGCTGTATTAACAGCAAATCTGATAATGGAAGTATTCAATCTGAAAAATACCGGAATGAGAGTATACAAAAGTGAAATGCGAGTCCGGGAATTGACGGAAGAGATGAATAAATTATATGATTCTATTGAGGAAGTAGATGCAAATCCGGATTCGAAGTTTGCTCTGAGAAAATTGAAAGCACTGATAAGAAAAGAGTCGAGATTCGCTGCATTTAAGAGAAACTATATCCGGGAGATTTGTCAGAAATACACATCGCTGCTGAATTCATAACGAAATAAATTCATAACAAAATAATATTGAGATATGAAAAATAAAAACTGGCTTTTGTCAGTTTTTATTTTTAGTACGGAAAAGCATATGCTATAGGTAGTGTAAAATGTTTTGTGTAAACCGCTTGGCTTGATGAAAAAATCATAGTGATTTACATTAAATTTTTAGAATGGTATAAGGCTTGGATGGCATGATTGCTGTTTAAGCTGCATATTCCGCAAAAACAGAGCACTCGCTCCGCATGAGCGGAGCGCTGTTCCGCTAGGAACGGATCATTGCCCTGTTTGTTAATAAAGTTACTTGCTTTCTACACGTCTATCGCGACCTGGAAAGTCTAATCG
>OHAC01001547.1_pt1 | contig 20809 bp, 16 predicted proteins | sample 1577051 | NCBI WGS metagenome assembly OHAC01 (sample SAMEA3541499, study PRJEB24748) | human gut metagenome | biome: human gut; feature: human-associated habitat; material: faeces | place: China | collected 2012 | reverse complement strand
GGAAAAAGCAGCAAAATTTGTTTCAGGATTTAATTCATTTTCTAAAGAAGAACAGGCATTGTATGATAAAGCTCATATCTCTCGTGATATAAGAAATCAGTGCTTCATGTGGACTGTTACAATGTTGGCAGGAGCGTTATTATCCTGCTTTTTAACCCCATATATGGCTATACCAACCTATATTATTTGGTTGGTTCTGTTTTTTAGAGAAGTCCATTTTGATAATCATAAAGCGTTTGAAAAATATTTATTAAAGTAAATCCCTGTTTGTCAATTACAGGTGATATTGAAAGAGTCAGCCCATTCAAGGTGCTGGCTCTTTCAAAATTCTATTCTAATAAATTGCACGACAACTTATCAAAAAATAAGCTCCACATTATGGAAAAATGAATATAAAATGTATAAAAGTGGCAAAAGCGAATAATTATAAGTGATTATGCATCAGACACACTTTTGTAAAAAGGAAGTTTTTAAAAACTCTGCACGCTGCGGTGCTTTGGAAAATTCCGGCTTATCCTGCTTTATTTGGAACAGGCTGTGCAAGAACCACAGTCAGGATGCTCTTCTGCCCAGATCCTCTCTGCGGCAGGCGTCCACTGCTGTGCATAGGGTCTGCAGCGATTGAAGACGTCCTGTGTGGATTCCGGCTGCTGCATATCGGTGCTGTGAGCGCCGCTGCGTTTTACCATTTCTCCCAGAAACTCCGGATTTTCCAGCATCGGACAGGGTCTTAAATGGTTGTGGTTGAAGGGCTGTCCCTTATGATATTCCTTAAACAGAGGCTGCTGCAGACATTCCAGCAGACTCTTTTCATGGATATTTGCGTTGGAATAATGGATGAATACGCAGGGCTCCACATCTCCGGCAGGATTGATATGTGCGTACTGCCGCCCTCCTGCAATACATCCGTCAATGTATTCGCCGTCATTCTGGAAGTCAATGCAGAAAATCTGCTTACCACCGGTCAGGCCACGGATCTCGCGAACTCTGTGGATCATATACTCTCTCTGCTCTGCGTTCAGCATCAGATCCACGTTTGCACCATCACCGATCGGCATATAATGGAAGTACCAGTTGAAGCGGACGCCGTGGCTGATCAGCATGTCGATGAATTCGTCGCTTGTAACCGCCTTGTAGTTCTGACTCGTATAACAAATGGAAGTGCCATAAAGCAATCCGTACTTCTGCATCAGATCCATTGCATGCATCACCTTGTCGAATACGCCCTTCCCACGACGGTCATCTGTTGCATCCCCGATGCCTTCGATGGAAATAAAGAATGCCATATTTCCGACCTTCTGTACCTCCTTACAGAACTCCTCATCGATCAGGGTTCCGTTGGTGAACAGATGGAATACTGAATTCTGATGTGCTGCTGCCAGCTTCAGCAGGTCGTTTTTACGGCACATCGGTTCACCGCCGGTACACATATACCAGTGAATCCCCAGCTCTTCGCCCTCCGTTACCAGCTTATCCATTTCTTCATAGGTCAGGTTCAGGGTCTTGCCATATTCTGCAGCCCAGCAGCCTTTACAATGCAGGTTACAGGATGCGGTAGGATCAAATAACAGGATCCAGGGCATGTTGCAGTCGTATTTTTTTCTCAGCTCCATCACATAATTGTAGCCGGAAAACATACCTTCATAACCAAGGTTCAGCACATTCATTTTTAAAATATGAGGATCGATCTCGTTGATGGCACGATACGCGTACTCCATCCATTTTCCGTTTGGATCCTGCACAAATTTGCGGGCAGCATCAAATGCACTCGCCTTATATCTCTTGCTCAGCAGCGGCTCTGCCAGATTGATCAGCTTGACCGCCTCTTCTGTCATATGTTCTGTTCCTTTTCCTCTTACTGCTTTAATCGCTGCGTCGATCGCAACACTGAAAGCGGCACGCTGCGCTGCATGTACTACTTTGTTTTCAGCCATGTCGTTCTGACTCCTTTCTCACTCTGCCTAAATTTATTTCTCTTTCATTTGTCCCCATCTTACGACGGCTTTTGATTCTTTTCATTGCCCAAATTCCCGTTTTTGTGGCATATTTTCCCACAAAGCAACATTTTGTCCCATGTGGGCGCGGACGTGGTGCCCTGACAGGCAGCAGAGCGTGGACGGGGTGCCCTGACAGGCGGCAGAGCGTAAGCGCAGCGCACGCTCTGACTGACTGGCAAGGCAACACGGACACGGCACGCTGCACTGCTTTAGTGCAGCGGGTCGGCGCGGCACGCGCTCTGACGACTGGCAGGCAGTACGCACGCGCACGCTTTCCAATTGACAGACGCGGTGTGCTTTTGTATCCTGTTAGTATCGGATTGAAAAGGGCAACCCCCTACAGTAACCCGATAGCAAAACAATTTCGAAAAGGGGTACGAAGATTGAAAAATAAAATTTTTCAATCCCGAGATTTGTGTCTGCGCGCACTTGACACAAACTCGACATGCGCAAAAAACGTGCGCAGAAATGAGCGGAGAAAATGAGAATAGAAGATCTGGCAGCTTATGAGATCATCAGCCGACAGAAGATCCAGGATTTAAGATCGGAAGGATATCTGCTGCGCCACAAAAAGAGCGGTGCGCGGATCGCACTGCTATCCAATGAGGATGAAAACAAAGTATTTTATATCGGATTTAAGACGCCTCCGGCGGACAGCACAGGTGTTGCGCATATTCTGGAGCATTCCGTTCTGGAAGGCTCGAAGGAATTTCCAGTCAAAGACCCTTTTATTGAACTTGTAAAGGGATCTATGAATACGTTTTTAAATGCCATGACCTATCCGGACAAGACGATGTATCCGGTCGCAAGCTGCAACGACAAGGATTTTGCAAACCTGATGCATGTTTATATGGATGCAGTATTTTATCCGGATATTTATAAGCAGCCCAACATCTTTTATCAGGAGGGCTGGCATTATGAGATGGAAAACGCCTCCGATGAACTGAAATTAAACGGTGTCGTATATAATGAGATGAAGGGTGCGTTCTCTTCCCCGGACGACGTTCTGGATCGGGAGATCGTGCGGAATCTGTTCCCTGATACGATTTATGCGAACGAATCCGGCGGCGACCCGGATGTGATTCCGAACCTGACCTATGAACAGTTCCTGGATTTCCATCGTAAATATTATCATCCGGCCAACAGCTATATCTATCTGTATGGCAACATGGATATGGTCGAGCGTCTCAACTGGATGGATGAGCATTATCTGTCCCATTTTGAAAAAATTGACGTGGAGGCAAACATCAGTCTGCAGGAGCCTTTTGCTGCACCCAGGGAAGCTGTAAAGCCCTACTCGATCACAGAGAACGAGCCGCTGGAGCACAATACCTACCTGACCTGCAGTATGACTGCCGGGGACGTTTTAAACCGGGAAGAATACATTGCCTTTCAGATTCTGGACTACGCGCTTTGTTCCTCCCAGGGTGCGCCCTTAAAGCAGGCACTTTTGGATGCAGGCATCGGCGAAGACATCTACAGTGATTATGACAACGGGACGAGACAGCCGTATTTCTCCATCGTCGCTAAAAATGCGGATGCTTCCCGGAAAGAAGAATTTTTAAAGATCATCGACGAGACACTGGAAAAGCTTGTTGCAGAGGGACTGGATCAAAAGCGTTTGCAGGCCGGCCTGAATTATTACGAATTTAAGTATCGGGAAGCGGATTATGGTATTTTCCCTGCAGGATTGATGTATGGGCTGCAGGTAATGGACAGCTGGCTTTACGATGAAACCAGGCCGTTTATTCATATCGAAGCGGGCGATACCTACAGAAGCCTGAGAGAAAAGGTGGAGACCGGATATTTTGAACAGCTGATTGAAAAGCATCTGCTGCACAATCCGCACAGAAGCGTGCTGCTGCTCGTACCCGAAAGAGGGCTGACCGATAAAAAGGATCAGGAGCTGGCAGATCGCCTGCAGGCTTACAAGGAGACGCTGACTGCAGAAGAAATCGGAAAAATTGTGGAAAAGACAGCTGCGCTGAAAGCGTTTCAGGAAGAACCCGACCGCCCGGAGGATCTGGCGAAGATTCCGCTGCTGGAAAGAAGCGATATTCGTCGGAAGATCGAGCCGATCATTCTGGAAGAACGTAAAATCGAAGACACAAAACTGATTTACCATAAAATCGAAACCAACGGCGTCAGTTATTTTCGCCTGCTGTTCGATATCAGCGAGGTTCCGGCAGAGCTGTTTGCCTATGTCGGCATTTTGAAGGCGGCGATCGGCCTGGTGGATACGCAGAATTATTCCTATCAGGAGCTGTTTACGCAGACAGACCTTTTGACCGGAGGAATTGTGCCGGTTACGAACATTTATCCGAATATCACAAACCCGTCCGAACGCAAAATTACGTTTGAAATCAAAGGAAAAGCATTCCATGCGCATTTAAAGGACGCGATGGAGCTGACAGCAGAGATGCTGGTACGTTCCAATTATACGGATACGAAGCGCCTGTACGAGATTCTGACAGAGTTGAAATCGAGACTGCAGTCCTCCATGATTTCCGCAGGACATACGATTGCGGCGGGCAGGGCAATGTCCTATACGTCCGAGACGGCAGCAATTCAGGAAATTTTAAGCGGCATGGACTTTTATCGGCTGGTGGATAGGCTCTGCACAAACTGGGACGAAGAAAAAGAGAAGCTTCCGGAGATTTTGAAACGGCTGAGCGAGTGCATGTTCCGTCCGGAAAACCTGATGTTTGATTTTACCGCAGAAGAGGAAGACCAGGAAAAGCTGTTTGAAGCCGAAGCCAAAGCGCTGAAAAAAGATTTGTTTACCTGCCCGGTGGACAGAGAGCCGGTGCATGCTGCGGTTTCGAAGAAAAATGAGGGCTTTTTATCAGCTTCTCAGGTACAGTATGTGTGCCGCGCCGGAAATTATAAAAAGAACGGGTTGGAATATACCGGAGTGCTGCGGATGCTGCGCGGTATTTTAAATACGGATTATCTTTGGAACACAGTCCGCGTCAAGGGCGGCGCTTACGGCTGCATGTGCAGCTTCGGAAAGAGCGGAGATGCCTATATCGCTTCTTACCGCGATCCGAATCTTGGCAAGACGATCGAAGCCTATGAGGGAATCGTTGAGTATGTAGCGCATTTCGCAGGGGATGACCGCTCGATGACTCAAGCGGTCATCGGCACGGTCAGTGAAATGGATGCGCCGATGAACCCGGCTGCAAAGGCGCTGCGCGCGCTGAGCATTTATCTGACCGGACAGACCGCAGAGCAGCTGCAGAAGGAGCGGGATCAGGTTCTGGATGCGACGGCGGAGGATATCCGGGCCCTTGCCGGTCACATGAAGGCATTTCTGGAAGACGACTGCCTGTGTGTTGTCGGAAATACGAAGAAGATCGAAGAGGAAAAAGAACGCTTCGGGACACTGGAACAGCTGCTTTGAAGCACGCGGCTGCCCGGACAAAAGTTCGGTGCAGCCGATGGAGCATATACACAATGGGAAGCTTAGAAGGGAGGGATTTTCATGTTGAGAAAGAAAATGACGAAGGTACTGACGGGTGTTTTAGCCTTATCCATGCTGTCGGGCTGCGGCTCGGCGAGCAAAATGGCGATGGAATCCGCCTATGATACGGCTGCGTCAAACTACAGTGCTGCGGGCGGTGTATATTATGACAGCGGCGACTATGAGTATGCCGATGAAGTATCGGAAGAAAACGGCTCGTCCCAGGCGGAAACCGTAGAAAAGGGAGAGACGACCGGGCGCAAACTGATCCGAAATGTGGATATGGACGTAGAGACGGAAAGCTTTGACGCGCTCCTTGCGTCTGCACAGTCTCAGGCGGAGGAGCTTGGAGGCTACATAGAAAGCAGCAGCATTTCCAATAGCAGTTATGCCAGTTCAACGTCTGCTGCCAGAAGCGCACGTCTGACGGCAAGAATTCCTTCGGAGAAGCTCGACGGCTATCTGGCGGGAATTTCCAAGCAGTCCAATGTGACGAGAAAATCTGAATCCACAGAGGATGTGACGCTGCAGTATGTGGATCTGCAGAGCCACAAAAAGGCACTTCTGGCAGAACAGGAAAGTCTCCTCTCCATGATGGAGCAGGCGGAATCCATCGAGGATATCATTGCGATCAACGAGCAGCTGACCGATGTACGCTATCAGATCGAAAGCATGGAATCCCAGCTTCGCACCTATGACAATCAGGTGGATTACAGCACGGTCAACCTCTATATCGACGAGGTGGAGCGCTACACGCCAGGAGCGGCAAAGAGCGCGGGTGCGCGGATTGCAGAGGGATTTTCTGCAAATATTTACAGGGTTGGAAGCTTTTTCAAAAATTTCGCAATTGAATTTATTATTCTCCTGCCGATCCTGATTGCGATTGCAATCGTACTCGGAATTGCAATCCTGATAGTGCGGATAATTATTAAGATAAGTGAAAAGCATCAGGCGGGAAAAAAGACATCGGCAAAAACAGAAATCAGAACCGGGGACAGATACAGACAAAAACCGGGAAAGGAACAGATACATGGCGCAGAACAAACAGAAAAAAGCGGGCTTTGCAACGCTGGTAGGACGCCCGAACGTGGGCAAGTCCACACTGATGAATCATCTGATCGGACAGAAAATCGCGATCACATCCAATAAACCCCAGACGACAAGAAACCGGATTCAGACCGTCTATACGGGACCGAAGGGACAGATTGTGTTTCTGGATACGCCGGGCATCCATAAGGCGAAAAACAAGCTCGGCAACTACATGGTAAAGGTGGCGGAAAGCACGTTTTCTGACGTGGACGTCATTCTCTGGCTGGTAGAGCCGACGACCTATATCGGCGCCGGGGAACGGCATATCCTGGAGCAGTTAAAGCGCAGCAGGCTGCCGGTTATCCTCGTGATCAACAAGATCGACACCGTTCCTAAAACAGCCGTTTTGGATGCGATGGAAACCTACCGGAAAGAGATGGATTTTGCAGAAATCGTCCCGGTATCGGCGCTTCGCAGCAACAATACCGATACGCTGTTGGACTGCATTTTCAAATATCTTCCCTATGGAGAGCCCTTCTACGATGAAGATACAATCACAGACCAGCCGCAGCGTCAGATCGTTGCAGAGATGATCCGGGAAAAGGCACTGCGCTGTCTGGAAGAGGAAATTCCCCACGGCATCGCAGTGGCGGTCGAACGGATGGAATTTAAGGAGCATATCGTCAATATCGATGCGACGATCATCTGCGAGCGGGATTCCCACAAGGGAATTATTATCGGCAAGCAGGGCAGCATGCTCAAAAAGATCGGTTCTCAGGCGCGCCGGGATATCGAGGATATGCTGGAATGCCAGGTCAATCTGCAGCTCTGGGTCAAGGTCAAGAAGGACTGGAGAGACAGCGATTTCCTCTTAAAAAACTTCGGTTACAACCCTGCGGATACCAGGCCGGACAGATAGAACGCTCTTTTTTTGAGGGAATAAAAAAGTTCAAACCGCTTATCCTATGAGGGACGTAAAAGCTGTCGGAGACGGCAGATTGGATACATGGGAGGCGGTAAGGATGAATGAAAGAAGTTACTGGGATCAGTTTTTAAAAACCGGGCGTGTGGAGGATTATCTGCAGTACCGGAATCAGATACAGGAAAGAAATGCGCTCCGGAACCGGGCGAAGTTACACGAGAGCAGCTCGTTTACTTCGTCCTTCCGTGCAAAGGCGCAGGGACAGGATGGGGAACAACATGCAGGATCGGATCAAAGTGCTCGGGATCGTTCTGAAGGCAGAACCGATCGGGGAGTATGACAGGAGAGTCGTGATCCTGACTCGGGAAAAAGGAAAAATATCCGCTTTTGCAAGGGGAGCCAGAAAGCCGACAAGCGCTTTTCTGGCTCCTACCAGTCCATTTACCTTCGGGACGTTCGAGCTGTATGCAGGGCGAAATTCCTACAGTGTCTGTGATATTTCAGCGGACTGCTATTTTGAAGAGCTGCGGCAGGATTTTGAGGGCGCCTATTACGGAATGTATTTCCTGGAGCTGGCGGATTATTGCACGCGGGAAAATAACGACGAGCGCGAGGTGTTAAAGCTTTTATATCAGTCCCTGCGGGCGCTGACGGTAAAAAGCATCCCGCGCAGGCTTGTGCGATGCATTTACGAAATCCGGCTGATTGTGGCAAACGGGGAATTCCCGGGGCTGCCGCAGGGCAATTTTTCGGAAACGGCGCTGTATGCAGTGGAATTTATCGCAGGGACGCCCGTGGAAAAGCTTTACACATTTACCTTAAAAGAAGAAGTGCTTGCAGAGCTTGTGCAGATTGCAGAAAAATACCGGAGGGATTTTCTTCCGGGTGAATTTCATACCCTGGAGATCCTGGAAACGTTATAAAATGACTTTGTAAAGTTATGGGTTGAAAAAGAAAGGGCGGTCGGCTATAATAGTTAAGATCATAGCATCGGCAGATAAAGAGCGGATGCAGATGAGAGGGAGCAGATAAATGACGCGAAAATGGATCATGCGCGCACTGTGTATCCTGTGTCTGGCAGCGATGCTGACGGGATGCGGCAGGGAGACGGAAGTAACCGAGACCACGATTGAAGTCAAAAAAAATGGTCAGGTGGTTCACACGATTATAGAAGATTTTTCCGAAAGCTATTATAATCTGGATGAGCTGGAAAGTACGATTCAGCAGGCATGCGATACTTATAATGCTTCGGCTGGAAAAGAAGCGGTTGTGCTGAAAGCGGCAAAAGAAAATGACGATCATACGGTAACGGTTGTGATGCAGTATGCGGACGCTTCTGCTTATTCTGCTTTCAACAAACTGGCATTGTTTGTTGGAACCGTAAAAGATGCGTTTAATGCAGGCTATGATCTGAATGTTACGCTTTCTTCCCTGAAGGGAGACGGAGAGCAGATCGGCAAGGAAGACCTCCTCAAAATGGGAGAAAAGCACATTGCAGTTGTGCGGGAAGCGGTTAATGTCAGAGTATGGGATAAGGTCCGGTACGGTTCGGAGGATGTCGAGGCGACAGCGAATGCCAAAACAGTATCCGTAACCGACGCAGATATGCTGACCTATATTCTGTTTGATTAAAATCTGTGCAGTCAAAGGAGAAAAACGATGGAAAAGACAATGGACAAAATTGTATCGCTGGCAAAAGCGAGAGGGTTTGTATATCCCGGTTCCGAAATTTACGGCGGACTTGCAAATACATGGGATTACGGTAACCTCGGCGTAGAGCTGAAAAACAACGTAAAGCGCGCATGGTGGAAAAAATTTATCCAGGAGAACCCTTACAACGTCGGTGTGGACTGCGCGATTCTGATGAATCCCCAGACCTGGGTTGCATCCGGACATCTGGGCGGCTTTTCTGATCCGCTGATGGACTGTAAGGAATGTCACGAGCGTTTCCGTGCAGATAAGATCATCGAAGATTATGCGCAGGAGCACAATATTGATCTGGGAGGCTCTGTAGACGGCTGGAGCCAGGAACAGATGATGCAATTTATCGAAGATAATCAGGTTCCCTGCCCGACCTGCGGCAAACACAACTTTACCGAAATCCGTCAGTTCAACCTGATGTTCAAGACCTTCCAGGGTGTTACGGAGGATGCAAAGAATACGGTATATCTGCGTCCCGAAACCGCGCAGGGTATTTTCGTAAACTTCAAGAACGTACAGCGTACTTCCAGAAAGAAAATCCCCTTCGGTATTGGTCAGATCGGTAAGTCCTTCCGCAATGAAATCACACCCGGCAACTTCACGTTCCGTACCAGAGAGTTTGAGCAGATGGAGCTGGAATTCTTCTGTGAGCCTGACACTGACCTCGAATGGTTCGCATACTGGAAACAGTTCTGTATCGACTGGCTGCAGACTCTGGGCATCAAGCCGGAAGAAATGCGTGTCAGAGACCATGAAAAAGAAGAGCTTTCCTTCTACTCCAAGGCTACAACGGATATCGAATTTTTATTCCCCTTTGGCTGGGGCGAGCTGTGGGGCATCGCTGACCGTACCGATTACGACCTTTCCCGCCATGCAGAGGTTTCCGGTCAGGATCTGTCTTACTTTGACGATTCCAAGAATGAAAAATATATCCCTTATGTTGTTGAGCCGTCTCTGGGTGCAGACCGTGTCGTTCTGGCATTTTTATGCGCTGCTTATGACGAGGAAGAGCTGGAGGGTGGAGATGTCCGTACTGTCCTTCATTTCCATCCTGCTCTGGCACCGGTTAAAATCGGCATCCTGCCGCTGTCCAAGAAGCTCAACGAGGGTGCAGAGAAGATCTATACCCAGCTGTGCAAGAAGTACAACTGCGAATTTGACGACAGAGGCAATATCGGTAAGAGATATCGCCGTCAGGATGAAATCGGTACGCCGTTCTGCGTTACATACGATTTCGAATCCGAGACAGACGGCTGCGTAACCGTTCGTTTCCGTGATTCTATGGAGCAGGAGCGGGTTGCGATCGCTGATCTGGACGCATACTTTGCAGAAAAGCTGGATTTCTAAGAAATTTTAAGCTAACTGTGTATCATCGAGTGGGTGTTTTGCGGGCACTTCATTCTGTGAATTAGAAAAATCCGTCTTTTCCCTGTGGATTCCACATGGAGAAGGCGGATTTTTTTGCAAATGGCGCGGATGAATTGTATTGCGCGTGAACGGCTCCTTTTGGCAACGTTTTGCTGTTTGTGAAAGTTTTTCTTTGCCTTGCGACAAAATTTGACAGAAAAGCTAAAAACTGCACAAATAAAAAACGAATATATTGTTTGACTTTGCATATTTTAATGTGTTAGAATGATTTTATGAGAAAAACAGTCCGGCATAATGCTAAATGACTGTAAATACAGACCAAAGGGGGACCATTACAATGGCGAAATGGGTGTATTTATTCAGGGAGGGAAATGCGGATATGCGCAACCTCCTGGGTGGAAAAGGTGCGAACCTTGCAGAGATGACGAATCTCGGGCTTCCGATTCCGCCCGGCTTTACCGTGACGACAGAGGCCTGCACAGACTACTATAACCATGGCAGGTCAATTTCTGAAGAAATTCAGACACAGATTTTTGATGCACTGGCACTTTTGGAGGAAAGGCTCGGAAAGAAGTTCGGAGATACCGAGAATCCGCTGCTTGTGTCGGTACGAAGCGGAGCGAGAGCTTCGATGCCCGGTATGATGGATACGATCCTGAATCTGGGCTTGACCGATATTTCGGTCGAAGGCTTTGCCAAACGGACAGGCAATCCGAGATTTGCCTATGATTCTTACAGACGCTTTATTCAGATGTTCTCAGATGTTGTCATGGAAGTTCCCAAATCGTTATTTGAGCGGGTCATTGATGAAATAAAAGAAGATCGGAAAGTTCACTTTGATACGGAGCTGACGGCGGAGGATCTAAAAGAGGTGATCCGGCGTTTTAAAGAGATCTATAAGGAAAAAATGGGCGAAGAATTTCCGCAGGAGCCGCGGGTTCAGCTGATGGAAGCGGTAAAGGCGGTATTCCGTTCGTGGGATAATGAAAGAGCCATCGTATACAGAAGAATGAATGACATTCCGGGGGACTGGGGAACTGCAGTCAATGTACAGTCGATGGTATTCGGAAATATGGGCAATACCTCCGGTACAGGCGTTGCCTTTACGAGAAACCCCTCCACCGGAGCAAAGGGCATTTATGGCGAATATCTGATCAACGCACAGGGTGAGGACGTTGTTGCAGGAATCCGTACGCCGCAGCCCATTACCCGACTGGAAGAAGACCTGCCGGAATGCTATGAGGAATTTTTGAAAATTGCAAACCGTCTGGAAGAGCATTACCGTGATATGCAGGATATGGAATTTACCATTGAGGACGGAAAGCTGTATTTCTTACAGACCAGAAATGGCAAGCGCACGGCGCAGGCGGCTCTGCAGATTGCATGCGACCTTGTGGATGAAGGTATGATCACGCCCCAGGAAGCTGTCAGCAGAATTGAAGCAAAATCTCTGGATCAGCTGCTGCATCCCGCTTTCGATCCGGATGCACTGAAAAAGGGAACCGTGATGGGACAGGCTCTTCCGGCATCTCCTGGCGCAGCTGCCGGTAAGATCTATTTTACTGCAGAGGAAGCAAAAGAAGCCCATGAGACTGGCGAGCGTGTCATTTTAGTGCGTCTGGAAACTTCTCCGGAGGATATCGAGGGGATGCATGCTGCAGAGGGTATCCTGACTGTGCGCGGCGGTATGACATCCCATGCTGCAGTTGTGGCAAGAGGCATGGGAACCGCATGTATTTCCGGCTGCGGAGATATTGTGATCGATGAAAAGAAAAAGCAGTTTACATTAGGCGGCAAGACCTATTTTGAGGGGGATTATATTTCCCTGGATGGCTCAACCGGCAAAATTTACGACGGCGATATTCAGACCCAGGAGGCTTCGATCAGCGGCAACTTCGGCAGAATCATGAGCTGGGCGGATTCCTTCCGTAAATTGAGGGTTCGCACGAATGCGGATACGCCTGCAGATGCGGCAAATGCGGTACGTCTTGGTGCAGAAGGGATTGGACTTTGCAGAACAGAGCACATGTTCTTTGAACCGGAGCGAATTCCGAAGATCCGTAAAATGATCCTTTCCAAAACCGTGGAAGAGCGGGAAAAGGCGCTGGAGGAGCTGATTCCCTTCCAGAAGGGCGATTTCAAGGCGCTTTATAAAGTAATGGAGGGGAAACCTGTTACGATTCGTTTCCTGGATCCGCCGCTGCATGAGTTTGTTCCGACAGACGAAAAGGATATCGAAGCACTGGCAAAGGATATGAATCTTTCTGTTGAGGAAGTAAAGAGCACCTGCAGTGAGTTGCATGAGTTCAACCCGATGATGGGTCACAGAGGCTGCAGGCTGTCCGTTACATATCCGGAAATTGCAAGAATGCAGACAAGAGCGGTGATCGAAGCGGCGATTGAAGTAAGTAAAGAAAAGGGCTTTGAGATCGTTCCGGAGATCATGGTTCCGCTGGTTGGCGATAAAAAGGAGCTGAAATTTGTCAAGGACGTAATTGTGGAAACTGCTGAAAAGGTTAAGGCAGAAAAAAATTCGAATCTGGTTTATCACATTGGAACGATGATCGAAATTCCAAGAGCCGCACTTCTGGCAAACGAAATTGCAGAAGAAGCCGAATTTTTCTCCTTTGGTACAAATGATCTGACTCAGATGACCTTTGGCTTCTCCCGTGATGACGCAGGGAAGTTTCTGGTGGATTATTATAAGAGTAAGATCTATGAATCGGATCCCTTTGCAAAGCTTGACCAAAACGGCGTAGGACAGCTGATCGAAATGGCAGTCACAAAAGGTCGTTCCCAGCGTCCGAACTTAAAGATCGGTATCTGTGGTGAGCATGGCGGCGATCCCTCTTCTGTTGCATTCTGCCATAAGGTTGGAATGGATTATGTATCCTGTTCTCCGTTCCGTGTACCGATCGCGAGATTGGCTGCAGCGCAGGCAGCTATCGCCAATGCAGGAAAGTAGAAGAGCGTAAATATTTTTACTTCACAACGCTGATCGTTACAAGGGATGATGTGAATGAATACATGAAATATCATGCTGAGTACACGAAGGCGAACCGATTTAAAGATATTGTTTGCAAAATCTATATATAACTCGAAAGGGAAGCGCAATGCTTCCCTTTCTTATATCTCTCGATTAGGACTAAATCCTTAAAGCTATGGCTTAAAAAGGACTTAGTCCTTTTTTATATGCAAAATAAAAATTTTTTAAAGGAGGTTCACTATGAACAGTACAGCGTTAGGAGCAGAAAACAAAAAGGAACAGACAATCAATTTTATCAGCGAAGCACATGAAAAATTCTACTATGAAAAATTAAAAGAGGTACGCTATCAGGATGTGTACCACAAGGCACTTTGCTATTGCCTTGGTATCAGCGATGATACGAGAAGAAATGTTGATAGCATCTATGATTTTAAGACGGGATGTGTAAAAACTGAGTGTCTGCATGAAGGCTGGCAGACCAGTGGCAGTATGAAGGTGGTGCGAATGGCATTTAACCTGTATTGCAACGGCACACCGAGTGTAGATGATTACACAAAAACAGAGGAACAGGTAAACGAGTGCAGGCAGTATACAGTGGAGGACTTGTTCTGCTGTGCCTATGCACCTTTCTTTTGGCAGGCGATACAGATCCGCTATTCGGAGTATGCGACTTATAACCGGGAACTGTATGCCTTATTTGGAGGAGCAGACTAATGTTAAAAGTCAGATTGATGGGAACGAAGAATGACATTGTATGGTTTCAGAAAATCTTACAGCGTCATCCAAAAGTAGAAGTTCTGGAGATATCAGAGCTTTATAGCAATAAAGGGACAAACAAATATTACAGAGCTTATGCGGAAGTGCAGAAAAGCAATGTAAAGAGCAGCAGATAAAAGCAAAATAGTAGAGAATAGGAGAATTTATCATGTGTAAAGTAATAGCAATCGCAAATCAGAAGGGTGGAGTTGGAAAGACCACCACAACAAGCAATTTAGGAATCGGACTGGCAAAACAGGGAAAGAAAGTTTTACTGATAGATGCAGATGCACAGGGCAGTCTTACGGCAAGTCTTGGTATTCGGGAGCCGGACAGACTGGAAATTACACTTGCAACCATTATGGCATCCATTATCAATGATGAGGAAATAAAACCGGAGTACGGCATTTTAAGACATGAGGAAGGTGTGGATTTCATGCCGGGAAATATCGAGCTTTCCGGTTTGGAAACCTCACTTGTGAATGTTATGAGCAGGGAGACGGTGCTTCGTACCTACATAGAACAGCAGAAAGACCGCTATGATTACATTCTGATTGACTGTATGCCATCACTCGGCATGATTACGATAAATGCTTTTACCAGTGCGGACAGTATCTTGATTCCAGTACAAGCAGCGTATCTGCCGGTAAAAGGTCTGGAACAGCTGATTAAAACTATTGGAAAAGTAAAGAGACAGATCAATCCGAAACTGGAGATTGAGGGAATTTTGCTTACAATGGTTGATAATCGTACCAATTATGCCAGAGACATCAGCAATCTGCTGATTGAAAATTATGGAAGCAGAGTGCGGATATTTGAAAACAGTATTCCAATGTCAGTAAGAGCTGCGGAAATTTCTGCGGAAGGTGTAAGCATTTATAAGCACGATCCGAATGGCAAGGTAGCAAGTGCCTACCAATCACTGACGGAGGAGGTGCTTGGCGATGAGTAAGACAGGAAGTGCTGCAAAGGTAAAGTTGAACAGTTTTGATGATTTGTTTGGCAGTAGTGAAATGCAGACGGCAGGTTCGGAACAGATTATCAATGCTCCGTTAGCCGAATTGCATGATTTCAAAAATCATCCTTTCCGTGTGGTTGATGATGAAAAGATGGAGGAAACTACAGAGAGTATCCGTCAGTATGGCGTACTTGTACCGGGAATTGCAAGACCGAGAACTGATGGAGGATATGAGCTGATTGCCGGACATCGCAGAAAACATGGTTCACAGAGAGCTGGAAAATCAGAAATGCCGGTTATTGTCCGAAACTATTCTGATGATGAAGCTACGATTATCATGGTGGACAGCAACATTCAGAGGGAGGATATTCTTACGAGCGAAAAGGCAAAAGCCTATAAAATGAAATACGAAGCTATGAAGCATCAGGGAAAAAAATCCGGCAAGAATACGCTTGATCAAGTAGGAGAAACTGCCGGAGAAAATGCGAAAAAGGTGCAGCGTTATATTTGGCTGGCAAGGCTGTCGGATGGACTTCTTGAGATGGTGGATAACAAGAAATTAGGTTTTTCACAGGGGGTAGATATTTCTTTTCTGTCAGAAGAAGCACAGAAATGGGTAGAGATGATTGTGGAGGAAAAATGTTGTAATATCAGCACGGTGCAATCTGGAAAGTTAAAGGAATATAGCAAAAATGGAGAATTGACGTTTTCTATGGTTAGATTGATTTTGACAGAAGAGAAACCTAAGGAAAGAAAATTTACAATGAAATCTGATAAGATAGGCAAGTATTTTTCAGACAACTATTCCAATGAGGAGATTGAAAACATTATTATTTCACTTCTTGATAAATGGAAAAAGGAAGTGGGTGTTTGATTACGGGGTATTTAACCAGCGGAAATGTAATTGTTGACACAATGGGAACTATAAATATCTCCGGAAATATTATTCCTGCTATATGGTACAGAACAATTACAAAGGAGAATGGGAAACCATATCTCCTTGCAATTGTAATTTTGGCAGATATTGTTTACTGGTATCGTCCTTCAGAGGTGCGGGATCAAGGAACAGGACAGATTCTTGGGTGGAAAAAGAAATTTTCGGAGGATATTTTAAGACAGAGCTATCAGTATTATGCGGATTTATTTGGAGAATCTAAGAAAACAGTAAAGACCGCAATGGACAAATTGGAAAAATTACAGGTAATCAGGAGAGAATTTCGTACAGTTAGTTACGGAGACGGACTTGTATGCAATAATGTGATGTATGTGGAACTAAATCCAGATATACTTTATCAACTGACATTTCCAGAGGGAATACCTGCTATGAAGGAGACGAACAATTCATGTGCAGATGTATCTGATAACAAAAAGAGAGGGAGCCTTCCTACAAAATCAGATAGCCCTATGGAAATTTATGGAGGGAGGGGTATCCCAAAAGGGAAACAGGTATCTACAAACTTGGAAGCAGATTATGACGAAATGGACAATATCATCCCTACGAAGCGGGATACAGGTCTATCCAGAAACGGAGACACATATCCATATACTTCTGCATATATTTCTGACGGAGAATCCTATCCTATCAATCAATCTGACAGTGAAACGGAGAAAACGGTTGATGCGATGGATGATGTCAATGCATACATAGAGATCATCAAAGAGAATATAGAATACGATCATTATATGAAATATGGTGACAAGCAGGACAGGGAACTGTATGATGAACTTTTTGAAATCATCTGTGAAGTGGTTTGTGTTAAGCATAGGACAGTAAGAATTGGTGGGGATGAATCCCCGTATGAACTGGTAAAAGCAAAATACCTGAAACTGAATAGTTCTCATTTGAATTATGTTATTGACCGCATGAAGAACACCACAACCAAGATTGCAAATATTAAGGCGTATATGGTAACAACGCTTTACAATGCGCCAAACACAATCAATCATTACTATCAGCAGGAGGTACAGCACGATATGTACGGAGGAGGATGGCATGAAAAGGGTATTGTTTAAAGTCATTGTTCCAACGGTGTTTATTGCAGTATGGATGTGGACTTGTTATCTGATATGCAATAAAACAGAAGGTTTTGATTGGTTTTTATATTGGATTTTGGCAGGATGTCCGTTTGGTATCCGCAGAATGTGTCTTTGGCTCATACCAAAGAATTTCGGTATCAGTGGAAGCATTGGTGTTTTGGCTTTGAACTGTATTGCAGGTGGTTTGATTGGCGGTATTGTGTTGATTTTCAAAATAATCAGTATCGTAGTAGAGGTTATCCGTATTGTATCAGGAAACTTTTGGACAAAAAGTCCAAAAGAAGAAATATAGAATTTCTGGACATTTTGTCCAAAGATGGGGCAGTCAGGGCATGACTGCTCTTTTATTGTCAGAAAAGAAGGAGCAAAAAGAAATGGAGTCAATGAGAGATGTGAATAGAGTAATGGAACGTGAAATAAAAAAGGGAAGCACACCATTACAGTTTGAACAGTTAAATTTTGGAGATTACAGTTATAATGAAATTTCTTCACAGGAGAAGTTGGTGCAGGTGCTTTCTTACTTGTTGCGAATTGGGGAATATAAATCATTTGCCGGGAAAACCATTGGTAACAATGTTTATATGGATATAAAATGGAAAAAGGTAGTTTTCAAGAGAACCAGACTTGCTTATGAGAGAAATGATATTTTTGCAACGATTAAGCGATTGGCAAAGAAATACAAACTGGATTTTGCTGGAAAAGTGTATTTGGAGACGGTAAGGTGTTATTTTACAATATCTGAAGAAGAGCTAAAGAAATGCCGATACAATTATAAAGGGAAAGACACCTATGCGTTTGTGCTGTCAGATAAGTATATCATAGCTTTATATACACACTGTCTGTTGGCAAGAAAAGCAGTAGCCCTTGAAAATATAAAATTAAAAGGTCTTTCAGAAGTGGAACTTTCTATGGTAAAATTAGAAAATGTCAGAGAAGTGTTATTTCAAGCATTGTTACTGGATGACGTTAAATTTGATGACGGAAAGATGTATGCAGAACTATGTAGTATTTTTTTGAAAAAATGAAGGAGAGGTGTTGCAGATGTCTGGATTAGATTGTGAAAATTGCGGTTGTAAGCTTCACTTAATGCATGGCGATAAGTTTATGAAATTAGAAAGTGGGGAAAAGATAGCTTTTGCAAATGTGCCATTGCTGGTATGTGGGGGATGCCAAAAGAAATATATTCCTTATCAAACAAAGGAGTTATTAGATGCATTTCAGCGGATGTTAGAAGACAATAAGTATGAAAATCAGACTCAAAATATTGATATTGTAGAAAAGGAAGAGGATAAAAAAGATTTTTCAGAAGAGGAAACTGAAACTTGGTATGATTTTGGAAAAATAAAAAATATGTATTGTAATGATAAGTTTATAGCTGAAAAAGTAAAATTTTTATATGACAAAGATGATTACTATTTCATTCCGGGATTAGTAAGACCATGGAAAATAGGATTTCTTACACCAGTTTTTTTTAATATAGAAGTTTTATTAAAATATATTCATCATCCGCAATATGGACTAGATATAGGAGCAGATACATTCGGATATATTTATAAGGAAGATGAACATTATCTCTCTTTTGGAATTAACGAGAACAATAAAGTGATTATGTGGTTGGGAGACATTATTGACTTAAATGTTGAAGAACAGTTTTATTTGCGTTCTGAAAATGTACCTTCAGATCATTCAATTGGTTCAGAATTTTATGAAGCACAAATTGAAGTACAGTGGGCAGAGGCTTCTGCTGAAAGAAGATTATTGAAGAAGCGCTTGGAGTTTAATGAGAAAGTAAGAAATAATTACAATTTAGCGATTGCACAGTTAGATACAGAAACACTTAGAGTTGCTAAAAATATTCGTAAATTGCTTGTCAATACTAATGATGCCTTTAAGGATTTAATTATTCCACTTAACGAGTTATTTGTAGAAGCTATTAATAATAAAGGTATTAGTAAGGATTTGAAAGAGAAATTTCCAGAGTTGAAAGAGGAACTAAAGGGCAAAAAAGGTATAAAACTTTTACAACTATGGCTAGAGAAAAATACAAAGGGAATAGATGTTTGTGTGGTAATTGCACCATTGTTTGTACTATATGATTTGAGGTTGGTTTCAGCACATTTATACTCTGATGATGATAGAGAAAAGTTGCTAAAATCATGTTGTACAAGGTTAGGGTTAGCAGAAAACGAAAGAAATTATATTGTTATTGCAAATACTTTAATTGATAAGCTTGATGAGATGTATGAAAAATTCATTCGTTGTTTATTAGTTGTCAATGAAAGAGGTGAATAAGATGGGGAATAAAGTTTTATGTGTAACAGGAGTAATAGATACGGAGCTATGGAATAAAGCGAGATGGCGAGGAACGGCAGTGCTTTCAGATGGACAATCAGCTCCATATTTGGGTTTGCTATTTGAAGATCGAGAAGCAGCGATTAAAATTTTTGAACAGTGGAATAGAGACTTCGGACATAAAGACATTTATGAAGAAATAAGGATATCTATAATAGAAGGAGATATTCCAGAAGAGGAGCATGGATATACAGTTCATATTACAACCAATCAAGAGAATTTAGCATCAAAGTGTAAACAATTGAATGTTAGGATTGATGAAGCTCTTTTTGCGATTGTAAGTCGTTATCGACGAATAGAAACGACAAAGGATAATTGTAACATGGCTGTTTTTAGACAGGAATTTGAAAGATATTTAAGTTATAAGATTATTCCTATTTATATGAACGAAGCTGGATTAGAGCCTTTATTTGATTATGAAATTGAAAAAACGGAAATATATTTTAGAAAGGTAGATGATATTTCGCAGGGGGATGTTGATGCAGTATGTATAAAAAGTTTGCATAAATAAATTATAACAGCGTAAGGGCAGTTATAGACCGTAAAGGTTTGTAGCTGCCCTTTTTGTATTTATGGAACTTTTGGAGAAAATGTCCAGAAGTGGAAAGGAAGGAAAAATGAGTGGAAAAAATGGAAAGAAGTTATTGATTGCAATTGCAGTGGGAGCAGTTGTTGTAAAGGCAGTGAGGGATGTCATGAAGGCAAAAAAGCAGGAGAAAGAAATCAGATCTGTTTTGGATGATTTTTATGAGGAAGAACTGAACTGGTGGGACAGGGAACATGAGGAAGGAGAGGAATTGTAGATATGGGAATGAAAATACAGCTCCACAGGCTGTTGGTTCCACCCTGACAAAAAGGGTGCAGATCAGGAAGGAGGTACACTGTGCAGGAGGAAACAACACAAAAAACGATTGCCCTTGCAATCAAGACATCCAAACTGACCGCAAGTGTTCTCCAGAAGGCGATGAAGATGTATCTGGAGCATCAGAAGCATAAAGAGCCTTCCCACGGGAAAATACCAGTGAAAAAGCTGGTCGGTCAGGGAGCGGGTGCGAAGTCCATAGAGGTCACGGATGATAACATTAAGGCTTTTGAGCGTGAGGCGAGAAAGTACAATGTAGATTTCGCTGTGAAGCGGGATAAGACCACGGAGCCGCCAAAATACCTTGTATTTTTTAAGGGTAAGGATGCCGATGTGATTGCACAGGCGTTCAAGGAATTTGTAAAAGTTAATGAGAAA
>OHAC01001546.1_pt1 | contig 20814 bp, 17 predicted proteins | sample 1577051 | NCBI WGS metagenome assembly OHAC01 (sample SAMEA3541499, study PRJEB24748) | human gut metagenome | biome: human gut; feature: human-associated habitat; material: faeces | place: China | collected 2012 | reverse complement strand
GCAGGGGAATTTTGTACTGAGCCGCACGGCGCAAGGCGTGATTCCGATTGCCCTGCAGGAACTGGCGGCGGTGTGCTTGGGCGAATATGCGGCAACCAGACCCGACACGGATGCTTGGATTGGAAGAACCCTGAAAACGGTGCTTGCCGCGAGTGTTCCGTCTTTGATATGGGCTGTTTTTTGGTTTATAAGATAACAGGTGGAGAAATTCCCGATTCTGTTGGAGGCAGAAAGACTTTTTTGAAAATTTGTGAAAAATGTGTTGCATTATGTAGTGCTAAACTGTCTTATAGTATAGAAAGACAAAGATGGATATTGTTGGAAAAAACTGGAGGTGATTGAAAAATTATAGCGGATAGCAAAAGTAGTGCGAATGCATAGAAAGGAGTTTTGATAATGAAAAAATGGGTTAAAAGGATGATGTGTCTTGCGTGCGCAATTGGTTGTCTGATGACACAGACATTTGCATATGATAGAACGAGTGCTATCAAGTATTCGGATGAAAGGGCATCAAATCCGAGTAGCGATTATCACTTTTATAAAGGTAAGGATTGTGCGAATTTTGTTTCACAGTGCCTGTATTCTGGAAAAATGAAACAAGATAAGGTTTGGTATACAACGAAGAAACTCGGCAAATTTTATGGATCAGATGCATGGGTTAATGCTAATGCATTAAAGAATTACTTAAAAAATAACGTTGGAGCAAAAAAGCTGGGGTCTTGGACGAAAGCAGGAACGAGCGGACCGTATCCATCGTATGCATATGTCGATAACAGTGCTAACCTTACAGCGAGCAATACAGGAAAAGTTGTGGTTTTTTACGATTGGACAGGCGATGGAATCATGGAGCACAGTGCGCTTTATGTTGTTAATAATGCGAAATCTAAAGATAAAGATGATGGAAATGTTACGGGCGATTTGATAAATGCTCATACAGCAAATCGCTATCATGCTATTTGGAATCGAGACAAAGCGAACACGAGGAATTATGATACAAGAATATATGCATTTGAATTAAAGGACTAAACAGGAGGGGAAATGTTATGAAAACTGGTTTCAAGTTCGGCATTGCGGCAGTTGCGCTGACCGCTTGTATCGCTGGCAGCACGATGTGGGCAAACGCAGATTCCGAGGATGAAGCAATCAAGGAGGCGTTTATCGGCTCACAGAATATGTTTCAGCAAATCGGACATTTTGAATCGGACAACGGAAAAACCGACCAATTGAGCGATGAGCAGATTCAAGGTTATATTGATCGGTTTAATACGGGAGTAGATTCGTATTATTCATTGGATAATCCGTCTCGAGAAAACTATAAGGAACTGAATGAGCGTGTATTGAGAGAATGTGCAAAGGATGTCGTGGACTATAAGGTGGATGGTGGCGTTTTATCCTGTACAGCAGAAAATATCAAACTGAATGAAGATAGAACATCTGCTACGATGCACGTTGTATTTGTAGAATGGGGCAATTGGGTAGAAGAAAATGAAGATGGGCAGATTGAAGTATCTGCACCAACCGGACAACTTTCTGCAAATGTGACGATGGTCAAAGAGGATGGAAAGTGGAAGCTGCGGTCGATGGAACAAGCGGATCTTTTATTTGGAGCGGATGCGATTTCTGATTTGCAGGAAACAGAGCAGAAAGCTAGTGCGAAAGGACGGGCTGTGGCGTACAGCGCAGAACAGCAGGAGCAAATGCGAGTATTTGACGAGTACGAGCAGAAAACTCTCGGTACAGAATACGACAGCTTTTCTGAGGCACTCAAAGCCGCGGAAAGCATTGATCCGAATGAGATCAACCCGTTCCCGCTCTGGAATGAGATGGGCGGTTATTCGCTAGAGAAGTAAAGAAACATCATCTGAGAAATATCTCCGCTTTTCTTGTGAGGGCGGAGATATTTTTTTTGAAAAAGTGTTGCAAATACGCGAGTTTCTTGTCTTAATAATAAAGAGATGAAATATGACGAAAGGAGAAACCAATGATTACATGGATTTGTTCGGCTGTATCAGATCCGGACGATCAAGAATTTCTCATCGAACTGTATGAAGAATTTCATGCGTTGATGTTTTCTGTCGCCAGACGGTATAATAATAACTGGATGAACTGCGAGGATATTGTGCAGGAGAGTATTTTGCGCATTATGGACAAATTGGATGTTTTGCGCAGCAAAAAACGCTGTGTGCAGGCGGGATATATTGCTATGGTCGTGCGAAATGTCGCCATCAATACCTTAAAGCATGAAGATATCGTCAAAGCTCACGCAAGAGAGGTTGCGGAGGAAGAACCGACCGCGCCGACGATGGATGAAATTTTGATTGCACGAGAAAATGCAGAGCTTCTGATGCAGGTATTACAGCAGATGCCAGAAGCAGAAGCGTTGCTCCTGCGCGGAAAATATATGCTGGGATATTCCGACGAATATCTTGCCAAACAGATTGGCTGTCAGCCCAAGAGCGTGCGCATGAAGCTGACCCGCGCGCGGAGACATGCGCTCCAAGCCATGCAGGAAGCAAAGAAAGGAGAGGAACAGCTTTGACCAGACAGGAGCAATTACAGGAACAGATGGAAGATACCGTCTTTGCTCTGCTGATGAATGAGGTCATGCAGCGCGAAAGTGCACACATTTGGACGGAGTATCAAGCGGAAAAAGAGGCGGGGCATGATCTATCCGTTCCCGAAGATACCGACCGGCGCATGAGGGCGTTTATTCGCAGGCAGTTCCGCAGAAAACGGCATCGGAACGCACGAAATACCATCCTGCACGTGATGCAGGTTTCTGCGGCAGTGTTCTGCGTGCTGTCCATTGTGTCCGCAACAGCATTTGCGTCCTCTCCAACTTTTCGAGAGAATGTGCTGCATTTGGTGGAAAAAAGCACCAAAACAGGCACTGCGTATTCCTTTTTGGACGGATACAATCAAACTATGCCGTCTGAGTACACAGATACCGTTGTGCAGAGCTTTTCTGTCCGTTGGCTGCCGGATGGCCTGACGTTTCAAAAAGAAGAACGCACACAGAGCACCATTATAGATACCTTTGCCGCGGCGGATGGGCGGTATTTGACGATTCAAAAGGCAACCGGTGCGGCGATGACGGCGTCGATTGACACAGAGGGCGCACAGACTTCTCAGACGAAGATTCATGGAAATACGGCACAGGTGGCGGAAAAAGATGGTATGGTCACGGTGACTTGGACGGATGCCCTGCGCGTGTCGATTTATTGTGTGACGGCGCAGAACATTGACACACAGGATGTACTCAAAACCGCTGAACAGATACAATAAGGAGGCTATATGAGACGAATCATAAAACAAGGCTTGGTTGTTGCATTGGCTCTGGGGACATTGGGCAGTACCGCATGGGCGAGTGACAAGATGAGCCGATGGGAAGGTTTTTGCTACGCGATGCAGGCGGATGTGGATGCAGAAACAATCAAACAAGCACCGCCGCCGGATGTCACGCCGTTTCAGGAGGCGCAGCCCATTGCACCCATGACGCAGATATTTTGCGGGATTCGGATTGTTGGTTCGGAAATTTATTGCAATGCAATGATTGGCTTGCCGACAGGGTACACCGGCATATTGCGCGTACAGCTGCAAAACAGCAAGGATGGAGAAAACTGGGAGACACAACATACATGGCTTTGTTCTGACAGCACGGTATCGTATATGGACAGGATAGCGGGACTGGATCTGCAATACCGTGTGCGGGTTGTGGCAGACGTTTCTAACGCCGCGGGAGAGAAGGTCAAACAGATAGAAAAAGTTTCGTCCTGCGTGTGGGGATAAAACGCAGGACGAAACTGCCAATGACGGGAAAATAATTTTTTCCTGCGGACAAAGACCGCCGCTTTCCGCGCCGGCTACCATCTATAATAGCAGATACACGGAGGTGGCTGAGGGGATGCGCGTGGTGTATCTGGATGTGCTGTTCGCGTTGAACTTTGCAATGGATTACTGCATCCTGCGATGTGTCTCGGCGTTGAGCGGCAGACCGGCAGCGGTTTGGCGGTTGAGCCTCGCGGCGGGGCTTGGTGCGTTGTATGCCGGCGGGTGCATCGTGTTTCCGGTTCTATCTGCACTGCCGGTGCGCATGGCGGCGGGGGCTGTCATGGCGGGAACTGCCTTTTCCATTCGGCAGGTGCGCTTGCTGGTGCGGCAGACCTTGCTTCTCCTGCTTGTGGCCTTTGTGTTTGGCGGAGCGGTGACGGCACTGGAACAGATGAGCGGAACGCGCCTAATGCAGGGCGGTGTGCTTGTCGCACAGGTGTCACGGCGGGTGTTGTTTGCTTCGGCGTTGCTGGCATATGGCCTGAGCTGTTTTGTTTTTCGCAATCAGGCGAAAAGCAATCGGCCGCGCGGAGAACGCGTTTCCATCTGCTGCGAGGGAAAACAAGCACAGATTTTTTTGTTGGTGGACAGCGGAAACACGCTGTGTGATCCGATGACGGGAAAACCTGTGCTGCTGCTGACACGGGACGCCGCGATTCGGATTTTACCGGAACAGCAGCGGTTTGTGCCGCGAGAACTCAAACAGGACAATGCTGCCGAGCTGGTGCAGCAAGCACAGCGCAGCGGGCTGACGGGATGGCGGCTCGTGTCATTTCACAGCGTTGGTGGCGGGGGATTGCTGCCATGCTTTCATCCGGATGCCGTCAGACGGGCGAACGGCACGGCATATGACTGCATGACGGCGATTTCTGCGGCGGATATCTGCTCCGGAGAATTTGACGGACTCATTGAACCGTGAAAGGAGAAGGGTATGCGAATTTGGGAAAAGCTGCGGGGAATTTTGTGCCGGCTGGGATTGCTTCCGTCGGAAACAGGTATCTTTTACATTGGAAGCTCGATTGTTTTGCCGCCGCCGCTCACGGCACAACAGGAAGCGGAAGCGGTGCGGGGATTTCAGCAGGGAGATCGAGCCTGCCGAGATCGGCTCATCGAACACAATTTGCGGCTCGTCGTGTACATTGCGCGGAAGTTTGAAAATACCGGCATTCACATGGAAGATTTAATCTCCATTGGAACAATTGGGTTAATCAAAGCGATTGAGACATACAATTTGGAGAAAAAGACCAAATTGGCAACCTATGCTTCGCGGTGCATCGAAAATGAGATTTTGATGCACCTGCGCAAGGTTTCCGGACAGAAAACCGAGGTGTCCTTTGATGAACCGCTGAGCACGGACTGGGATGGAAACGAATTGCTGTTGTCGGACATTCTCGGCACAGAACCCGACTGCGTCATTCGGCCGGTAGAAGACGATGTGGATCGGCAGTTGCTGCATCGGGCACTCAACCGCCTGCCGGAGCGCGAGAAAACCATCATCTGTATGCGGTTCGGCCTGACAGATGGAGAAGAACATACGCAAAAAGAGGTGGCGGATCTGCTCGGCATCTCGCAATCGTATATTTCTCGACTGGAAAAGCGCATTATGAAACGGATGAAAAAGGATATGATGCGGTGGGTGTAATAGAAGAAAAAAGAAGATTCTCGGTGCTGCTTTGCCGAGAATCTTCTTCATGTACACGAAGAATTCAGGTAGTATGCACAAGAAAAACACAAAAGGCGAGAGGAAAAATGACAGATGATTGTGCCGGATAGCATGAATTTGATTGACAACAAGGAACATTTTGATATAATAAAAAGTGTATAGGTGTCAAAAGAGAATTTTTGGTTCGATTTTGAGACGAAATAGCGATAGAACAGCAGTGTTGAAAGATGGGGGAGCTATGAAAATTACGAAGGATATCATCATGCGAGAGATCGCAGGAGAGACAGTGTTACTTCCGGTTGGTGAACTGGCAGTGCGGTTTCAGGGAATTATGAGTTTAAATGAGACCGGAGTATTTTTATGGAAACACATGCAGGAGGATTGCACGGAGGACGCCTTGGTGCAAGCGATTGTAGAGGAATATGACACGACGGAAGCGTGTGCGAGAAAAGATGTGCGAGCATTTATAAAGCAGCTCCAAGAGCAAGATTTGCTTTTATAAATGACAACAATCAGGATCGCGCAAGACTGCTTACCGAGCCTGTTCATATAAATAAATATTAAGGAGGATGAAACATGAAAAAGGGTTTGCGAGCAAAATTATTTGCTTTTGCACTGGCTCTGTGTCTTTGCACAACGATGGTAACACCGGCGTTTGCGGCGAGCGGCAGATACAATAGTTTTGGCAATCGTTGGTCATTCAGCAATTGGTGGAACAATCGGTGGAATCATGACGATGATAACACATCAGACTCCAACAAGTCTGACAGCAGCGAGACAAAGCTGAAGCTGGTGGAGGATCAGAGCACAGTCGCAGAAGGAACGGAGCTGCGTGCTTCAACCTATGAAGTGGAGAATACAGATGCAGCCAGCAACGCGAGCACCATCAAGTATTTTCCGGTGACGATGTACAATTACGACACTGCGACGATCAACAAAGCGACGCATAACGCGGAGGCTGCAAAGGCTTATGAAGATAATCAGCGAAGCATTGATACTTGGAAGGGCTTGTACTTCAGCGGCGGCAATCCGGTAAATGGTGCAGGTAATAGCAAATACAATACGTCTGGATATTTGGGCGATAATACCGGCAAAGCAAGTGGAAAAAGCTACAGTACCGAAGCCTATGCTAAGTGGAACTACTGGGGCGCAGATGTCAAAAATGCTGGCTATACCGGTAACTATATCTGCAGCGGCTTAGTAAAAGAAAATCTGGACGAGAGCAACAATATTGTCTTTACGAAAATCGAGCCAGGAATGTTCCGCTCTGATGATACGACGAACAGCTATGGCAAGACGATCTATACCAATGTAGGTCTGCCGTTCCAGTATAACAAGGATACGAATTACTATACATTTAATTCTAACAAGATGTCTGCACATTTTACGAAGGACAATCCGGCTGGAAGCAACAAGAATTTGACGTATAGCGCAAGCCCGCAGACAATTACAGATTTAAGTGCGCAGGGCAAGAGCGATAAGGCTTCTTGGCTGCCGTTTGACAATGGAACATCAGCTACGATGGATACTGCTACATATCATTTCGGCATGCAGGCAGTTATTCCGTTTTCTATGACGGCAAATGGCAAGATGAACGCTGCTAATGAGAAATCTGCCGATATTAAGTTTGATTTCTCCGGCGACGATGATGTTTGGGTATTCGTTGACGGCAAGCTCGTGCTGGACATTGGCGGCATTCATAACGAAATGGCGGGCACAATGAACTTTGCCACAAATGAGTGGAAGGTATTAAAGAGTACAGATAATAACAGCAACGGTACAGTCGGTGATATGAATGATCAAAAAATGACCGGTCAGCTGTTTAATGATAAAAATGGAAAGGGCGTTCTGGGCACCGACCGTGAGACGTTTGCAGCGACCACTTCTCATACACTGACCGTATTTTATCTGGAACGCGGTGCGGGCGCATCCAACTGCAAGATTAAATTCAATCTGCCGATGGAAGATTCTGTATCCGTTAAAAAACTCGTAAGTGACAAGGACAGCGCAGGTTCTGCAATTTCTGCAGATACGCAGAAAGCAATCAATAACCATGAGTTTGCGTTTAAGCTGTTTAAGAATGATAAGCCGCTTGCGAATACAAACTATATCATTCTGGATGAATCGAACCAGCCGATTGGTACTGCCACAACGGCAAGCGACGGTACATTTAAGCTGAAGAATAAGCAGACCGCAAAATTTATCGGTCAGATACCGAATGAGGGAAACACGTACTATGTACAAGAAGTAGAGGAAGATGGCTGGCAAACGCCGAGCAGCAGCTATGCTGCGACAGCCGCAAAAGGTTCTGAGGTGGAGCAAGCGGCAAACGGAGCAACCAGCGCCAAGGTATCAATCAAAGGCTCTGATGAAGCCAACGATCAGCTGAACTATACCTTTACCAATGTGCTGACACATGTAGATAAAACAACCATTCATCCGCAGGATGATACGATTGTTATTGACTATGGTTTGCCGGTAGAAATTGATCCGCTTGCAAATGATGTTGTACAGAACGGAACCAAGTCGATTGAAGCTGTAACCGGAGCACAGTTTGGTACGGCAGAGATTCAAGACGGTAAGATTATCTATACGCTGAATAAACAGTTGACGGATGTTGAAACGCTGACCTATACAGTTCAGGCAACGGCAACGGCCGCAACTGACACGAAGACAGCAAAAGCAAAGATTTACATTATTCCGGCAACTTCCATGTACTACGAGGAGAACTTCTCCGACATGGTAACATTTAGTAAAACTGGTTGGACGAACGTAGGTACCAGTGGTACTGTTTATCAGGAACCGGGCGTTGTAGGTACTCCAAATGATAGCCCGTACGGCTCCGACAATGCGTATATGAACAGCAGCGGAGACAGCTGCGGTACATCGAAGTATGTGAGCACAAAGGATGGAAAAGCCAAAGCATTTAAATACACGTTCACTGGAACAGGAACATCGTTCTTTGCGAGAAGTTCAAGTGATTCCGGTTACATGCGTGTTCAGGTAACAAATAGCGTAGGCGAGGTAGTTAAAACTTTGTATAGAGATACGAAGTATCAAAATACTGGCACGCTGTATAATGTTCCGGTATTTACATGGAATGCGGAAACGTATGGAACCTATACTGTTACAGTTACCATTGCAAAGAATAACAATGGCTCAACATATGGCACTGACTTCTGGTTAGACGGCATTCGCGTTATGAATCCGATGAATCCTGGAAGCAGCAATCTTACAATTGCGCAGGATGCTTATGCGGCAGATGGCGAGAGCAATATGACGTTTGCAACTCTGCGAAATGCTCTGCTGGCTGATACTACGCAAAATGAAAGCGGAGAGCTGGTTTGGGATAATAAGAATTTTGTAGTATTCACGGATACCGAAGGAAACGTGAAGGATGCATCCACGTATCAGAGCAACGGCCCGAAGGAAGAAGTATATCTTGCGGAGGGGCAGAGCGTTTCCTTCTCCTTGGCGAACTGGGATGCAGATACAAACCACTTGTATCTTGGCATCAAGGCACCGATGAGGGCAGGAACTGTTCAGTTCGGCGACGACGAGTCTGTTGCTGTGAACAATACGGTAGATTGCTACTATGATGTTGCCAAGCATGCAGAGATTTCGAAGGTAAATGGCGTAAAGGTTGCAACGCTGACCATTACCAACAATTCGAATAGCATTATTTCGCTGACCAATATCAAGGTAACGGGAACACCGGATTTTGTTATCATTCCTGAAAAGAATACTGACAGCGTAAATCCGGATAGTGCAGAGGAGTAAATGACAATGTATTGGCGGGAGAATATTCTCCTGCCAATACGCTTGATAGAAAGGAGGAAGATGGCATTGAAGAAAGCATATGAAGCACCAATGTTAATGGTGGAAACATATACGCTGGATATGAGTATTGCGGCAAATTGCACAGCTAAACTACCTTATGCAGACCAAGCGTGCTATGATGAATACTACTTTGGCGGAGTAGAATTCAGTGCGTATGCAGACACTCGAAAGAGCTTTGATAAGAATACCTGCGATTGCTACCATACTTCGGGTGGCGAAGGTTACTTTACATCATAAGTAAAATAAATATATGGAAGTGGGGGAAAATAGCATTTTGTTGTTTTCCCCCACTCTTTGCGGAGAAATATGGAATTTACATTACGATTTTCGAAAATAACTTTTCACATTCATACAAAAGAAAAGATAGAAATAGATGATACACTCAAAAAGTTTGCATGCACAAATAATTTTAATGCGGATGTAACTGTTTTGATTTCATGGGATTGGAAAACACACGCTATACCAACTGTTTCAATGACGGGAAACGACTTGGTACAGAATTATTATATAGAGCAGGATACATATCTTTGTGAAACGCAAGGCGGCGCCAAAGGAGCTATTGCAATGTGCCGCTGCACACCGGATTTTTCTCATATACAATGTGTTTTGAATCTGGATAATTATGCGTATATTCCGCAGCAGATGGATTTTATCCTGCGCACATTGCCAATGCGGGCAATTTTTCAGCAGTTTGGGACATTGTTTTTTCACGCGGCACAGATTGCTGTAAAGGAAACAGGTATTTTGTTTACTGCTCCGTCCGGTACGGGAAAAACAACGCAGGCGAAGCTGTGGGAAAAATACCGCGGAGCACGGCACATATGTGCAGATCGCACACTGGTGCGGCGGCTGCCGGAAGGATGGCGGACATTCGGTTATCCGTTGGACGGGTCAGAACCAATTTGCAGTGAGGAAGAGCACGCGCTCGGTGCAGTGGTGCTGCTCCGGCAGGGACAGCAAAATCAAGTTGTCCGGCTCAACGGCAGACATGCCATTGCGGCATTGATGCCGCAGATGGTCATCGACGGATGGAGCGCTGAGGCAAAGGCACGCGAAATAGAACTGCTTGCCAATCTGCTGGAGGAAATACCGGTATATCAGCTGACCTGTACACCGGACGAAACGGCGGTTCGATGTTTGGAACAACGGTTAATAAAAGACGGGGTGATAGAATCGTGACAGTACGAGATAAACTTTGGAAAAAAGCCGGACAAGAGGGTATCCCACTGACTGCGGCTTTTGAATTACTTCCGGTATGCAACTTTGCCTGCAAGATGTGTTATGTCCGAAAAAGCATGACAGAGGTACAGGCATTGGGCGGATTGAAGGATGCAGACTGGTGGCTGGATAAAATGCGGCAGGCGCAGGAGCTGGGCATGCTGTTTCCACTTCTGACCGGCGGAGAACCATTGCTGCATCCGGATTTTCGGAAAATCTATGAAGGCTTAATCAATATGGGCATGCAGATCAGCGTGAACAGCAATGGTTCTCTCATTGACCGCGATTGGGCGCAGTGGTTTGCGAAACAGCCGCCGGTGCGCATCAATCTGACTTTGTATGGCGGCAGTGAAGACACCTATGAAAAGCTGTGCGGAAATGGAGCGGCATTTGAAAAGGTCTGCAATGCGGTGCAGTATCTGAAAGAAGTCGGCGTGCCGGTTAAATTCAATTGCAGCGTGACGCCGCAGAATGTACAGGATTTGGAACAGATGATCGCGTTTGCAAAGAAAGTAGAAAGCCCGATAGAGGTTGCGACATACATGTTTCCTCCGGTTCGCAGAGAAAACGGAAGTATGTACGGACAAAATGACCGGCTCAGTCCGGAGGAAGCAGGAAAGGCACGTGCTTATGCGGACTATCTGCAGGCAGAACCCAAATGGCTTCTGGGACAAGCTGAACGATTCCGGCATTTTGTCCCGCTTGACCAGTTGGATTTTGAATTGATAGAGCGCAAAGACATGCAAATGCACTGCCGAGGAGGACACAGTTCCTTTTGGATCAATTGGAAAGGAAATATCATGAACTGCGGCATGTTTGGCTCGGTCGAATTTCCCTTAAAAAATCGTACCGTCAAAGATGCTTGGACAGAACTTCGAGAATGCACCCACGCGATGAAATATGCACCGGTCTGTTCGGGATGCCCGAACCTTCCCTTGTGTCATTCCTGTATCGCAATGGTGCAAAATGAATGCGGAAATACAGACGGACGTCCGGAGTATCTTTGCCGGATGAATGCGTCTGCCGCAGCCCATTATCAACAGTATGCAGAGACTTGCAGACGGGAACTGCAGCACTCTGAAACTGAATAAATCGCACGAGAGATACGATAAGGAAAGGAGGTTACAGACTGGATTGAACAAGGAGAGTCGCAGCCGGAAGGGGGAGCCGCAGCGGATAAAATCAACTTTGACTGTGATGAACGAGGAACAAAAAAATGAACACAAAAAGATGGACAACACGCGTGCTGTCCGGCATACTCGTGGGTGTGCTGACAGCAACACAGCTGCCCGCGGTAGCAATTGATGCAAATGCTACCGTATATGGCAAAGAAGAAACGGTAATGGTTTCTTCCGATGCATCAAATGCAAGAGAGAGAAACTTCAATGAGGGATGGAAGTTCTATCTTGGAAACAATAGCTCTGCTTCGAATAAAAACTTCAACGATTCAGGTTGGGATAGCGTTACGCTGCCGCATGACTACAGCATTTCGCAGAACTTTACAACCAGAGGTGAAGCAGAAAGCGGATTTTTGCCCGGCGGCACGGGCTGGTATCGCAAAACCTTTACGATGCCGGCGGCAGACAACGGAAAAACAGTTGTGCTGAACTTCGACGGTGTATATTCGGATGCTTCTGTCTATGTAAATGGTACACAGGTGGGTGAGCATCATTATGGATATACATCGTTTGCGATGGATATTAGCAAATATCTTACCTGCGACGGCAAGACGGAAAATGTGGTTGCGGTAAAGACGGTAAATAATATCCCGTCCAGCAGATGGTATTCCGGTTCTGGAATTTATCGAGATGTCACACTGGAAGTGACAGATCCTATGCATATTTCCCATGACGGTATTACGGTTACAACGCCGGATATTCAGGATGGAAAGGGAACAGTATCCGTGAAAGCGGCTGTGCAGAATGACAGCGCAAAGCAAGCAGACGTTACTGTGACTGCTGCTGTTTATGACAGCAACGGCAACAAGGTTTCTGACGATACGCAGAGCAGTGCCTCGCTTGGAGCAAGCGGTAACCGCGAAGTTTCTCTGTCGGCAACGGTATCGAATCCGAAGCTGTGGTCTGTGGATAGTCCAAATTTGTATACGGTAAAGACAGAAATCAAGCAGAATGATACGGTTATCGACAGTGAAGAAACAACCTTTGGTTTCCGATATTATTCCTTTGATTCGAAGGGTTTCCATCTCAATGGAAAGAATGTAAAACTCAATGGTGTGTGCCTGCATCATGACCAAGGTGCACTGGGATCTGCCGCATATACAGATGCGATATATCGGCAGCTCAAGAACATGAAGGATATGGGGGTAAATGCGATTCGCACGAGCCATAATCCGGCGGATAAGGATTTTATCCGTATATGTGATGAGCTGGGATTGTTGGTCATTGAAGAGGCGTTCGATGGCTGGCTGGATGCTAAAAACACCAATTACAATGATTTCAGCAAATATTTTAATACAAAATTGTCCGGAACCAGCACAAATTTGATCGGCGCTGACAGCAGTATGACTTGGGCAGAGTTTGCAATTAAGTCCATGGTAAAGCGCGATAAGAATGCACCGAGCGTTATTTTGTGGTCGTTGGGCAATGAAATTCAAGAGGGTACAAACGGGTCTAGTACGGGCTCATTTGCATCCGTTGCGCAGAACCTAATTAACTGGATTGAGCAGGTGGACACAACGCGTCCGACAACCAGCGGCGATAATAATCGTGGAGGCAATACCCAGCTGGTAAATGTTCTCAATACAATTCGCAGCAATGGCGGCGTGGTTGGCTTTAACTATTCCAAGACAACGAGCGAATTGCAGAGGTTGGCGCGAAATTATGGCGGCGGTGTCGCGATTGCCAGTGAAACATCTTCTGCAACAAACAGCAGAGGGATTTATTCCTCCCAGAATAATAATAGTAATGCAGATGAAAAATATCATTTGACTTCATATGATACATCTGCCGTCAACTGGGGAAATACGGCGCATGATTCTATTTACAATACCTATCAGTTGGACTGCATCGCGGGTGAGTTCGTGTGGACCGGCTGGGACTATATTGGCGAACCGACTCCGTGGAACGGCACTGCCAGTGGCTCTGTGACCGGTAACGCATACCCGAACAGCTCCTATTTTGGCATTGTGGATACAGCAGGATTTGAAAAGGACACGTATTATCTGTATCGCAGTCAGTGGAAGCAGGATGACACCACATTGCATCTTGTCACGGCATGGGATAGCGATAATATGTTGACATCGGGCGGCAAGACTCCGGTTGTCATTTATTCTAATGCGCCGGTTGTAAAGCTGTATCGCAATGGTACACAGATCGGCACAGCTACACGTCAGACGCACACATCCAGCGCAGGTCATACGTATTATACATATACTGTGAAGGCGGATGACGGTTCCGTGTGCAATGCAGTATCAGCGAGTGGCAGCAGCAGTCTGTATGCGACATTTCGAGTTTCTTATGCTGCGGGTACAATCTCTGCAAAGGCATATGATGAAAACGGAAAGGAAATTACGCAGACAGCGGGTAAAAACAGTGTTTCCACTCCGGGAAATCCGAATAAACTGCAAGTGACAACAAATAAAACGGAAATCACAGCAGATGGCAGCAGCTTGGCGTATATCTCTGTTGATGTCACGGATGAGAACGGCAATCTGGATACGACGGCAGCCAATACCATCAACTTCTCTTTAGCCGGAGAAGGCGAAATTGTCGGTGTAGACAATGGTGATCAGGCGACAACACGAAAGTATCAGCAATCGTCTGTACTGACGAGTAAAACGTCGGCTAATATTGCAGCATATGCGGGTAAAGCACTTGTTATTGTTCGCTCTACAAAGGATGCAGGCAGCATAGCTGTGAATGCAGCAAGTTCTGGGTTGGCAAGCGGCAGTGTAAAAATCAAAACCAAGAGCAACAATACCGAAGAAGAAAAATCTGGGCTGACAAGCTATACAATTGTACGTGATTATACCGTGAAAACAGGAACAGAACCGGCTATGAAATCCGATGCAACTGGTACGATGGCGGATGGAAGCACGGTGTCTGGCAAGGTGCAGTGGGACAGTATTTCAGCAGATGTCTATAATCAGGCAGGCGACTATACCATCAAGGGTACATTGAGCATTGCTGAGCAGGAAATTGCGATAACAGCACGACTGCATGTGATTGCCGATGTCGTTGCGATGCGTAATATTTCCGCCGTTACGCAAGTGGATTCTGTTCCAACACTGCCGTCTACTGTGAGAGGTGTACTGGCGGATGGAACATTGAGCGGAGAATATGCTGTTCAATGGGATGCGATGTCTGCTGAGCAGTTTAGCCAGACGGACAGCGTTGTTACGGTAAATGGTACGGCGACTATTATGGGAGAAGAAACACTTCCGGTAACTGCAAGTGTTCGAGTGGCAGAAGCTGTCAACAGCGAGAGCAGCAATGTTGCGGGACAAGCATCTAAGCTGACACAGGATATTGCCAAAGATAAGCAATCGGACAATCTGAATTCCGTTAATAATGGCACAACGAAACCGGGAGATGATACAAACGAGCGTTGGAGCAACTGGAGCAATCGCACAACTTCTGCAACAGCTGCGCTGACATTCCAGTGGGATACTGCACAGGTAATTGGCAGCGTGAATCTGTTTTATTACTATGATAATTGTGCGGCAAAACCGGAATCTGTAAAGTTTGAATATTCTTTGGATGGCGGAAGCTTTACGGAAATCGGTGCGGCTGAAACATCGGCAGAAACGTATAATCTGGGTGAAGAATGCACGTATACATTTACAAAGCCGGTAAATCCGGTTGCACTCCGTATTACATTCACACAGCAAAATGGCACTTCTGGTAAAAACTGCGTGGCAGTAACAGAAGCGGAAATTATGACATTTGTCGGAAAAATTACAGCGAATAGCTCGGCAGCTCTCTCTGCTATTTCTGTAGATGGTACTGCTATTGATGGATTCGAAGCCAATACAACAGAGTATATGGCTTCCGGCTCTAAAGTTTCGGCGACATCAGCAGACAATGCGGGCATTACTGTACTTCCGGCGAAAGACGGTGTAGTGCGTGTTTTGACAGTTTCTGAAGATGGTACAGCGGAGAAAACGTATGCCGTTGTTTTGAAGAGAGCTGCGTGCCAGCACAAAAATACCAAATTGGAGAATGCAAAACAAGCAACCTGCACAGAACAGGGGTATACAGGCGATACCATTTGCGCAGACTGCGGTGAAACTCTGAAGACAGGTACCGTTATTGCAGCCAAAGGACATCAAGCGGCAGTGCATAATAATCTATCCGCAACTTGCATGCAGGAAGGATATACGGGAGATACCGTTTGTGATGTTTGCGGAGAGACGCTGAAGAAAGGATCCGTTATTCCAAAAAGTGAGCATCGTTGGAACGAAGGAAGAATCTCGAAGGCTGCAACTACAGAAGAAGAGGGTGAAAAAACATATACTTGCATCATTTGCGGAGCAAAAAAGGTTGAAAAAATCGCCAAGCTTCCGTTTGAACTACATGTTCCAACGGTGTCGTTGAAGATTACTGCAAGGACGGACGTTGGCAAGATCCGCATGGAAGGCAAATTTGAAGATTATAAAAATCAAGAACACTATTACCCTGTGACGATGCATGGCTTGGTTTATCAAACAAAGGCTCGAATGGGGACAGACAGTCTTTCGGTGAATACGCCGGGACGTACACGCGTGACTTTTAACGGATATAAGGAAGACGGATCGTTTGCATATTCGATAAAGCCGCTATATCCGAGTACGGTATATGTTGTGCGTGCATTCGTTGCTTATACAAATCCGATGGGAAGAACGATTTACGAATATTCGGATACACAATATGTCAGCTACAACCAACTGGCAAAGTAAGTTGTATTGCAGCAAAAACAACAGCGCCGGAATCTTTAAGATTCCGGCGCTGGCCGCTTTATCAGAGAAGTTTACTCCTCCATCAGTTGTTCCATTTCGGTAATCAGCTCATCAAACAGCTGCAGGGCATCATGAATCGGTGCAGTCGATGCCATATCAACACCGGCGCCGCGCAGCAGAGAAATCGGGTCGGTTGAGCAGCCGCCGGACAGAAAATGAATATAGTCCTTGACTGCCGGAGCACCTTCTTTGAGAATGCGGCGGGACAGCGCGATAGCGGCAGAGTAACCGGTCGCATACTGATACACATAATAATCGTAGTAGAAATGCGGAATGCGTGCCCATTCCAGATCAATTTCCTTGTCGATGACAATATCATCTCCAAAGTACTGATGATTCAGCTCGTGATACAGGGCATTGAGGGATTCCGCTGTCAGGCTTTCACCGCGCTCGTTGCGGCGGTTGATTTCCAGTTCGAACTCTGCAAACATGGTCTGACGATACAGCGTTGTGCGGAACTGCTCCAAGAAGTAGTTGATGAGATACGCACGGCGCTTTTTGTCCTCGGTTGTCTTGAGTAAGTGCTGCATGAGCAGAGCTTCGTTGCAGGTCGAGGCAACTTCAGCGACAAAGATGCTGTAATTGGAATAGGCAACCGGCTGATGCTTGTTGGACAGATACGAATGAATTGCATGACCCATTTCGTGTGCCAGCGTAAACATGCTGTCCAGTGTGCCCGAATAATTGAGCAGGACATACGGATGCTTGCGCAGACCGGCAGAATATGCGCCGGAGCATTTGCCGACGTTCTCATAAACATCAATCCAGCGATTGTCAAAGCCTTCCTTGAGAATCGCACGATAGTCATCACCCATACAAGCGAGGGCGTCATATACGGTCTGTTTGGCTTCTTCATAAGGAATATTGACATCCACATCGCTGACAATCGGCGTATACAGATCATACATGTGCAGTTCATCGACACCAAGCAGCTTACGGCGCAAATCGACATAGCGATACATCGGCGCCATGTTTTCGTGTACCGCAGAAATCAGATTGGTGTATACTTCGGTCGGCACATAGTTTCCGTCCAACGATGCCTGCAGCGTAGAATTATACTTGCGGGCATCGGCATAGAACTTCAACTGCTTGACCTGGGCAGAGAGCAGAGCAGCGGCGGTGTTGCGGAACTGACCGTATACGCTGTACAGAGATTCAAACGCAGATTTGCGCAGCACGCGGTCTGCGCTGTGCATGAGCGGAATATACGTGCCATGCGTGACCGGATGAGAGTTGCCGTCTTTGTCGATAGCTGCCGGGAACTTCAGGTCAGCATCGGCAAAAACAGAATAGACACTGTCCGGTGCCTGCGACATCTCTCCGGCGGCAGCGAGCAGCTTTTCTTCTGCATCGGACAGAATGTGCGCGCGCTTGTTGCGAATGCGCGTTAAGCACAGACGATAGGTTTCCAGTGCAGGCTCGTCTTTGTAAAACTGTTCCAGCGTTTCATCCGGGATCGCCAGCAGCTCCGGCGTTTCAAAAGAGCTTGCCGCATCGACAGCGACCATCGCGCTCATTGCCTGTGAGGTCATGCCTTGATACAGAGAGTTGGCGGTGTCCTCATCGCTTCTGCGCTGGGCATAGCCGTACAGGGCATCAAACAACACGCTGATGCCATCACCGAGCTGCAAAAATTCCAATAATTTCTGTGCGCTGTCGCCCAGATGGCCTTTGTAGGCTGCGAGCTGTGCCGGCAGGGCACGGGCTTTTTCCAAATCTGCTTTCCATACATCGTTGTTTGCATAGACATCTTCCAATGCCCAAGTATATTTCGGGTCCGCTTCGCTGCGGACAGGAATTTTCTTTTCCATCGCGTTTTTGCCTCCTGTGAGAAATTTACTTTCAAACAACTTTAGTATAGCATGGTTGCCGGAAATTTAACAGGAAAATATGAGATTATTCATCCTCATCCTCTTCGCACGCTTCGTCTAAGCGCGCATTGCGTTTGTTGCATATGTGAGCGGTGACAGACAACAGAGCAAAGGTCAGAAGAAACGTAAAGAAGGCGGCAATCAGGGCGCATAAGTACATCAGCACAGGAGAATTGACAAAATAGCCGTTTTTTGTGTAAACGAGCAGCGTAAAGACAAAGATACAGACAGCGCCAATCATGCTCATCAAGGCATTGCTTTTCGGGTTGGGCTTGAGACGCCAATCCCACAAGCCGCGGCGAATACAGCAACATTCCATGTATATGCTGAGGGCAAGCAGCAGAATCGTGGTGCAGCCGATCAATATACCGGAGGCGTTGGTGAGAATTTCCAACAGCAGCAAGGCTAAAATGCCAAAGTATGCAAGCCAAAAACCACGGTGTTCAATTTGGTACATCTGCTGTCTCTGACGCTCGTCAAGAGCAATCGGGGGGAGTAAACGGATATTTTTTCTTTTCATAGGTCATACCTCCCAAAATAAATCGTCCAAAGTTTTATCCAATGCTTTGCAAATGGCAATGCACAAACGAATGGTTGGATTGTAGTCGCCTTTTTCAATGGCGTTGATTGTCTGGCGGGAGACGCCGACCAGCTCTGCCAGCGCCTGCTGAGACAGATCTTTTCCGGCACGCGCTGCCTTCAGCCGCAGATTTTTCATGGACTGCCCTCCTTCTGTCTTTCTGTACTTGCAGTATATGCTATACACGATAAAATGTCAAGTATATTTTACATAACATGCAAAAGAAAAGCCGTCCTGCGAACAGGACAGCTTTTCGGACATAGCAGAATTTGATTAGAATTCGCACTTCTTTGCGATGTAATCCTTGACCTCCGCGATCGGCAGACGAATCTGCTCCATGGTGTCGCGGTCACGGATGGTTACACAGCCGTCGGTTTCGGTCTCGAAGTCAACGGTGATGCACAGCGGCGTGCCAATCTCATCTTCACGGCGATAGCGCTTGCCGATGGAACCAGCTTCATCGTAATCAATCATGAAGTGCTTGGACAGCTCTTCATATACCGGCATAGCCTGATCATGCAGCTTCTTGGACAGCGGCAGAACAGCAGCCTTGTACGGAGCCAGAGCCGGATGCAGACGCAGAACCACGCGGACATCATCCTTGCCCTTCTTATCCTGACCGACAACTTCCTCGTCGTATGCGTCGCACAGGAATGCCAGAGCAACACGGTCAGCACCCAGAGACGGCTCGATAACATACGGGATGTACTTCTCGCCGGCTTCCTGATCGAAGTATTCCATAGAAACACCGGAGGTGTTCTGATGCTGGGTCAGGTCGAAGTCGGTACGGTCAGCGATGCCCCACAGCTCGCCCCAGCCAAACGGGAACAGGAACTCAATGTCCGTGGTAGCATTGGAGTAATGGGACAGCTCTTCCTGCTCATGGTCACGCAGACGCATGTTTTCTTCCTTGATGCCGAGGCTGAGCAGGAAGTTCTTGCAGGTGTCCTTCCAGTACTTGAACCATTCCAGATCGGTGCCCGGCTTGCAGAAGAATTCCAGCTCCATCTGCTCAAACTCACGGGTACGGAAGGTGAAGTTGCCCGGGGTAATCTCGTTACGGAAGGACTTGCCAACCTGTGCCACGCCAAACGGAATCTTGCGGCGGGTGGTGCGCTGTACATTCTGGAAGTTTACGAAGATACCCTGTGCGGTCTCCGGACGCAGGTACAGTTCGTTCTTTGCGTTCTCAGTAACACCCTGGAAGGTCTTGAACATCAGGTTGAACTGACGAATATCGGTAAAGTTATGACCACCGCAGTTCGGGCAGGCGATCTGCTTTTCGTCGATATAATCACGCATCTTCTGATTGCTCCAGCCAGCCGGATTTTCGCCGGTAGCATCCTCGATCAGCTGGTCAGCGCGGTGACGGGTATGACAGTCCTTGCAGTCCATCAGCGGGTCAGAGAAGCCGCCGACATGGCCGGAAGCAACCCAAGTCATCGGGTTCATCAGGATAGCGGAATCCAGACCGACATTGTACGGGGACTCCTGTACGAACTTCTTTCTCCAAGCGTTCTTGACGTTATTCTTGAATTCGACACCAAGCGGACCGTAATCCCAGGTGTTAGCAAGACCGCCGTAGATCTCGGAGCCGCTGTAAACGAAGCCGCGGCCCTTGCACAGGGCAACGATCTTGTCCATTGTCTTTTCGGTGTTGTTCATAATTTCTACTCCTTATAGGCGCATATGGCTTATGCACACAAAAAATTTAGTCAAAAAATCTTGACTATGCTCTTATTATAGCGTATACTAATTAAATGTCAAGACATTGTATTGGCGGGACAACTTGAATATCCGGGTGTAGCGCAGTTGGTAGCGCGCCTGCTTTGGGAGCAGGATGCCGCAGGTTCGA
>OHAC01001545.1_pt1 | contig 20832 bp, 17 predicted proteins | sample 1577051 | NCBI WGS metagenome assembly OHAC01 (sample SAMEA3541499, study PRJEB24748) | human gut metagenome | biome: human gut; feature: human-associated habitat; material: faeces | place: China | collected 2012 | reverse complement strand
AATGCTTCTGTGGCAGGGAGCTGAGTCTTATAAACTGTACACAGGACTTGAGATGCCGACAGATGAGTACCAGAAATTCCAGGCTGAGAACGAAGGGAAATAAGAAAAATGAGCCAGACAGGTAAGAAAAATTTAGTGATTACTTCTATCGCGCTGTATTTTACATATTTCATCCACGGAATCGGAGCTTCCATCATGGGCCAGTACAAGCCGGAGCTTGCAGCTCACTGGGGAGCAAAGACTTTAAGTGATGGAACCATGGATGTCAGCATGGTAGTATCTGTAATTGCCGCACTTGGACTTGGAAGACTGATCTCACTTCCGTTTTCAGGTCCCCTGTCCGACAAATTCGGACGCAGATTAAGCGGAATCATCGGCGTGATCTGTTATGCAGCATATTTTATGGGAATCGCATTTGCTCCGTCTATGGGAGTTGCCTACGCCTTTGCCATTGTAGGTGGTATCGCAAACTCCTTCCTGGACACCTGCGTAAGCCCGACATGTATGGAGATTTACGTAAATAATCCTTCTGTAGCGAACCTGTTTACAAAATTCTCCATGTGTATCAGCCAGTTTCTGCTTCCTTTCCTCATCGGATTTGTAGCAGCGGCGAATATGTCCTACAGAACCATCTTTATTGTTGCAGGTGCTGCGATCTTTATCGATGGAATCCTGATCCTGTTCCTGCCATTCCCGGAGAGAAATGCGAAAGGTACAGTAAAGAAAGAAAAAACAAAATTAAAGATCACTCCGGCAGCTTTTGCAGCAATCCTCATCGGATTCACAAGCTCATCTACATTCATGCTGTGGCTGAACTGCAACCAGGAGCTTGGAAAGCTTTATAACTTAAGTGATCCTTCCAAGATCCAGTCCTTCTATGCAGTAGGAACCTTTGCAGCAATCCTGTGTTCCTCTGTATTTATCAAAAAAGGACTGAAGGAGATTAATATCCTGATTATTTATCCGCTGATCTCTTTCATCATGCTGGGACTGTGCTACTTTATCCAGAATCCGACCATCTGCCTCATCGGTGGATTTGTGATCGGTTTTGCAGGCGCAGGCGGTGTGCTTCAGCTGGCTGTTTCCACAACTGCTGAGTTCTTCCCGGAGAACAAGGGAACCGCAACATCCATGGTCATGATCGCATCCAGCGTTGCGAACTACACCATTTTGACACTGGCTGGCTACATTACAAAGACTGCCGGAACCAGTGCTCCGAGAATGATCCTGCTTCTCAATATGGCAGTGACATTCGTTGGAATCCTTCTTGCACTGTTCGTTAAGATGAACCGTGGAAAAGAAGCTTGACTGAATCAAGGAAATCCCTTGGGGTGAATATCCGTTTGACTACAGTAAAAAAAGTGAATCATTGTATGGATACAGACAATGATGACTGAATCTGTGCAAAACAAAGTTCCAATTCGGGAACAATTCCCGGATTGGACTTTACCGTTTCTGAAAATGTTTGTTAATTAACAAACTTACAAAATAAAAGATACTATATATGTATTATCAAAAAAAACGATAAAGGAGAATCGTTATGGCACGTGCAGCAAGACAGCGAAGAGAAAACGAACTGCCCTACATTCCGTTTGGGCCATTTCAGATTCGTTTTCCGTTTATTCACTATAAAATTGAGTCCGTAGAGTTTATCCAGGGTCTGATACTTGGAGTCACGGCACTGGCGGCTGTTCCTTATCTGGAACAGTATCTGGGACTGCCTTATGAGCTGGCATGGAGCTGTGTGATCATAGAGACCATGCTGTATATGCTACACAGCTTACTTGGTGATCCGGTTGTACCGGGATGGATCACACCGACCCTTCCGCTGACTATCGTATTCCTGGAAGGTTTCCCTATGGGAAAAGAACGTATCCAGGCAATGATCGCCCTGCAGATGCTGGTTGGTCTTGTGTTCATATTTATGGGCATCACCAAACTTGCGGATAAATTTGTCCATGCAGTACCAAATTCTGTTAAGGGTGGTATCCTTCTTGCTGCGCCGGTGACGGTTATGGCAGGACAGCTGGGAGAGGGCGGCAACATGCATAAGTATCCGCTGGCGATCGTTGCCGGTGTAGGCCTTCTGATCCTGATCAGCTTTTCAGATAAATATCAGGAGAAGAGAAAGAACAACAAATTCCTGGATCTTGTTGCCAGGTATGGAAACCTTTTCCCGTATCTTATCGCCATGGTGGTAGGTCTTCTTGTAGGAGAGCTGGATGCACCTGGTTTGGAGCTGGGAACCTTTATCAAGATCCCGCAGTTCAAAGAGATCATCTCCCAGGTAAGTATCTTTGGTGTGGGAATCCCGCCGGTTTCCATGTTTGTCAAAGCGCTTCCGCTGGCACTTGTATGCTATGTTATCGCATTTGGTGATTTTGTTACCACAGAGACACTGGTTACAGAGGCACGTCAGTCCAGAGACGATGAATATATTGATTTCAATTCCAGCCGTTCCAACCTGGTCAGTGGTATCAGGAACCTGATTCTCTCCATCATTGCCCCATTCCCGCCGCTTTCCGGTCCGTTATGGGTTGGAATGACAGTATCTGTTTCCATCCGTTACAAGGAGGGAAAGAAAGCCATGAAGTCTCTGATCGGTGGTATGGCGTCCTTCCGTATCGCAACGTTTTTAAGTGTGCTGATCATTCCGGTTGTAAGTTTCTTCCGTCCGATCTTTGGAGTCGGTTCATCCATTACTCTGATGTTCCAGGCATTTGTCTGCGCAAGGATCGGTATGGATTACTGCAAAACAGACCGTGACAAGATGATCGCAGGTGTTATGGCAGCCGTACTTGCAACCCAGGGAACTGCATGGGCATCCGCATGGGCCCTGGCTGTAGGCTTCGGTCTGAATATCTTTCTTTCAAACTGGGATCCGAGAAAGAAAGAGGAGAATGCGATCGAGGATAAAAATTGATCAGAGAAATAACAAAGATATAAAAAACAGAAAAAGAAGAAGTGTGCTGGATGGGTCAGCATACTTCTTCCTTTTGTCATGAGATTTGTTGTTTTTAATTATTATTTTAATAGATTTGCTATTATGGGATTAAAATTGCAAAAATTTGTTACATCAATTGGGTTTAAAAATTGGTTTATAATTTACGTTCTGTTACAAAAAATCTACTGTAGATCCTTTCTATGGGAGGTCACAGGATCACAGGCTTTTGTGGATAATGTCAAGAACCTGTTCAAGTTCGTTAACATTGATCTGTCCCGGTGCGGAAGCTTTTGTAGCTGCACCAAAGGTAAGGGCGGAACCGAAGGTTTCGCCGGTGAGACGGCTGACAACACCGGTACCTGCCATAGACATGGTAATGATCGGGCGGTCGGCGAACTGCTCGGACATTTCCAGAGTGGCACTTAAGAGTGTAAGCACGTCCTGTTTGTTTCTTGGCATAACAGCCATTTTGGGGATATCTGCGCCATAGTTCTGCATCATACAAAGACGGCGCACGATCTCATCCTTCTCAGGAGTTGCGTCAAAATCATGGTTGGAAGCGATGACCTTTACGCCATAGCTGTGTGCTTCCCGGATCATGCTTTTTACGATCTCCTCACCTGTGAAGGCTTCTACATCAATGAGATCTACATAGCCGCTCTTTGCAACGGCCATGTTAAGGGCTTTGTAATCTTCATTGGAGATTGCTTTTTCTCCGCCTTCCTTTGCAGTACGGAAGGTGAAGAGAATCGGAGTGTCCCTTAAAACGGTCTGAAGATCCTTGGCTACATCAAGAACCTTGTCAGTGTCAAAGACACCCTCAAACCAGTCAACACGCCATTCTACAACGTCTACCGGGATCCTTGCGAAGGTTCCTGCCTCAAGGAGGATATCTTCCTTTGTCTGTCCCACGATCGGGACACAGATCTTAGGTCTTCCCTCTCCGATTGTAATATTTCTTACCTGAACTGTTTTCATAATGGTCCTTTCTGATACGACAGGAACAGATAGCAGTTTAGTCGTCGTATCTGATGTTAAGAATCTCTTTCATATGTTCGATCGGCATCGGTTCGCCGGTCCACAGTTCAAATGCAGCGGAGCCCTGGAAAAGCATCATGCCAAGTCCGTTCATTGTCTTGCAGCCAACTTCCTTTGCCATGGAACGCATAGCAGTTTCAAGAGGAGAGTAAGGCACGTCAACAACGATAAGCTCCGGGCGGAAGTAAGAATTATCAGGAACAACGGACTGACCTTCCAGCGGTTTCATTCCAACACCTGTTGCATTTACGAAAATATAGCTGTCAGCCATTTCTTTTTTCAACTGGTCAAGATCTGCCAGATCATAGAGAACAGCATGGCTTGAAGTCCTGGTGTTGATCTTTTCTACTGTAGATACTGCACGATCCCAGAATTCATCTTTGCGGTTGAAGATCACGATCTCGCCTACACCGTCAAGTGCTGCCTGGATCTCGATAGCAGTTGCGGCACCACCTGCACCTACGATGGTCATTTTCTTTCCGATGGCGTCGATGTTATTGTCCTTCAGTGCTGCCATAAATCCGATGCCGTCTGTGATATGGCCTGTAAGATGACCATGATCATTAACGATGGTATTTACAGCACCGCACATTTCTGCTGCCGGTGAAAGCTCGTCAAGGTACTGGCCTACCAGAGTTTTGTTCGGCATGGAAACGTTGGAACCTCTCATTTTCAGAGTACGGATGGCTTTTACAGCATCCCCGATTTCGTCTGCGCCAACCTCAAATGCAAGATATGCATAATCATAGCCAAGCTTTGCGAAAGCCTCGTTCTGCATGGCAGGAGAGCTGGAGTGACGGATCGGATATGCCATAAGACCGATCAGTTCGGTATGTCCTGTGATTCTTTCTGACATGGTAATAACTCCTCTCGTTGGTAAAATCTGGATGAAGATTTGTCTTTTTTAAACCTCCCGCCACATAGATCTGAAGAAGCTGCGGACATTCTCCGGACGGCTGCGGGGGAGGAAGACGTGGAAAAACTATGTTACGGATCACCGAGTGAACTGTAACAGATCTATATACACTTTCCGGTAGAAGGATTGAAATGTTCCCGGAAAGGGTATAGCGAAAAAAATATTAAAGGTATCCCTTCTGCTCAAGAATGGTAAGGATATTGCGTCCTTCCTGGGTACCGTCAATGATTCGTCTTGCTCTCTGGCTGTCGCCGATGTTCATGATCTCAACATCCTCAGAAGAAAATTCCTCTGTGAGGTTCTGGTAAAGCTGTCCCTGAGCTCTCATTCCGAGACATACGAAGCCGTACTCAAATGGAAGCTCATAAGGCTCGCCGTCGCCTTTGACAAGGAAGGAAGAATCCTTAACCTCAAGGAGAGCAGTTTTTGTAAGCTGATGTACATTGTGTTTTTTCATCATGGTTTTTGTGTCATTCTTGCTTACCGGGTCAAGATCACGTCCGATCTGATCCATCATCTCAACGATAGAGATGTCAGCGTTTCTGTCAGCAAAGAATTCCACAACATCTAGACCTACAGCACCGCCGCCTACAACAACAACCTTTTTGCCTTCCAGATCCTTCGGAAAATCATTAATGTGGCTGATCATACCAAGAATAGAATAAATATTATAGTCTTCGTTGTCAATACGATCCTTCAGCCCTGTAATCGGAGGCAGAAGCGGAGCAGAGCCGGTGGAGCTTACGATGATATTCGGATGGAACTTGCGGATGTTTTCTGGTGTTCCTTCTGTGTTTTTAAAGATGTAAAGGTTATCAAGCTGTTCTGCACGATGCATGAGATAGTGCGGGAAATCAGCCAGACGGTTCTTTGCAGGGATCTTTGAGATCAGAGATGCAAGTCCGCCAAGCTCATTGCCTTTTTCCAGAAGGAAGGTATTGCATCCAACCTCTGCGGCTGTACAGGCAGCTTCCAGTCCGGCAGTGCCGCCGCCGATAACGACTACGTTGCAGTTTTTATTTACATGTTTTTTCTTATATACATCGCCCTCAAGAACAGATGGGTTTACAGTACAGCGGATCGGACGGTTTACACCGATACGGTTTCCGGCACAGCCAACATTACAGGAGATACATTTGCGGAGGTCACACTCATGACCTGTAGCAACCTTGTTTACCCATGCAGGGTCTGCAATCAGACCACGGCCCATACCGATCAGGTCTGCATCACCGTCAGCCAGGATACGCTCAGCAACCTTCGGGTCACGGACATTACCCATGGAGATACATGGTTTGTTGAATTTTTCTTTTACAGCCTTTGCCATGTAGGAACGCCATCCGTCCGGAAGATAGTTTGCATCAATCTGGTACTGGATGGATCCGTTAAGTCCGCAGGAAACATCGAAGATATCAACCTCTTCCTGAAGGTAATCCAGGTATTCCAGAGTATCCTCCAGTGTATTTCCGCCCTCCATCAGCTCATCCGCACTGAGACGGAGCATGATCGGGAAGAAAGGTCCTACCTGTTTCCTTACCTCATCGATGACCATACGGCAGAAACGGGTACGGTTCTCAACAGATCCGCCGAACTCATCTGTACGCTTGTTTGTGATCGGGGAGAGGAACTGACTGATCAGATAGGAGTGTCCTGCATGGATCTCTACTGCGTCAAAGCCAGCTGTCTGTGCACGTTTTGCAGCCTCACCGTATTTTTTTACAATGTGAAGGATCTCATCTTTGGAAAGAGGACGCGGGATCTCGCCGCCTTCTTTGGATGGAACGTCGGATGCGGAAACCGGCTGCATGTTAATTCTGGAAGAAATTGCAGAAGCACCTGCATGGTTGATCTGGATCGCGATCTTTGTTCCATATCTGTGGATATTTTCACAGAATTTGAAAAGACGTGGCAGATAGTTGTCATGATCGATGCGAAGCTGGGTAGTTCCGTTGGAGCCCTGCGGGGAATCGATGCTTGCGTTCTCTACGATGATGAGACCTGTGCCACCCTTTGCACGCTGCTCATAATAATTGATATGAAGAAAACTCATTTCGCCGTTCTGTTCACCGTAGTTGGTGCCCATCGGCATCATAACAATACGGTTCTTGATAGTCATATTTTTAACGGTTAATGGGGAAAAAATATGCGGATAATCATTCTTCATCTGGAAAAACCTCCCTGGTTATTTTAAATAGAATCGTTTGTTTGTGTTAATTATATAACAGAATAATCTATAAAACTAATTCATAATACGAGTAATATAATAAAAATAATCTATAGATTATCTTTCAGGCTGTAGGTACTTGCATACTTATAATGTGAAAAAACAGATGTAGAGAGCTAACTGGTTACTGAGAACGAAGTGAACAGTAACGCTAACTGGGAAATGGTACCGGATCCAGGGGTTTACATATATGATTTTAACGTGTTATCATAACAAATAAAAAAGATACAGAAAACGGAGAAACGGGCAGGCTGAAACGGATCAAATGTAAGACCGTATTTCCGTGCTCTGCAAAAAGACAGGAGATAGATAAAATGGAATTCTGGGATATTTACGATGCAGATAAGAAACCAACGGGACGTACTATGAAGCGCAATGACTGGTGCTTAAAGGACGGAGAGTATCATCTGACAGTCTTAGGTGTGGTAGCGAGACCGGACAAAACCTTCCTTATTACCAAGCGTGTGATGACGAAAGCCTGGGCCCCGGGCTGGTGGGAGGTTTCCGGCGGTGCAGCCCAGGCAGGAGAGGCTTCCCGTGATGCAGTACTCCGTGAGGTGAAAGAGGAGACTGGACTGGACGCCAGTGAGGCAGAGGGTGGATACCTTTTTACATATAAAAGAGAGAATCCGGGGGAAGGAGATAATTACTTTGTGGATGTGTACCGTTTTGTCATGGATGTGGAGGATAAGGATCTGAAGCTTCAGACAGAGGAGACAGACGGATATATGTTTGCAACCCTGGAGCAGATCAGGACATTTGCCGCAGAGGGGAAATTTCTGCATTATGACAGCATTAAGAAGGCGTTTGAGTTCTGAGCAAAATTCTGACTGGTTTTCGAACTGGATATGAAAATGAATGTTGTTTTTTGTGGATTTTGATTTTAAAAAACGTTGTTTTTTGCCTTGTTTTCGAAGAATTGTATTGACATTAAGATGTGCAGATAGTAAAATTTAATGTAGGGAAATTATAAGCCGGATATAAAAAAATCCGGCTTATCGAATAGTCAAGCGGATAAAGCAAGTCCCACCTGCTGCCTGTTGTTTTTTACAGAGGCAGGGGGATTCCTTGATTCGCTTAAATTGATCAATGGATCAGGAAGATAAATACGAAATTTTGAAAGCGAGGAATCATCAATGGCGGATGAACATAGAGATCAGATCAGAATCGTACAGGAGACCGTAGCCGGTAAGGAGATCACATTTGCTCATATCATGGGTGGTCCGGCACCTATCATATATCAGAAGCTAGGACTGAATCCGCAGGTGGATTATGGATCATCTGCAATTGGTATCATGAACATGACACCTTCCGAGTCTGCTGTGATCGCATCCGATATTGCTGTGAAGAGCGGTAATGTGTATCTTGGATTTGCAGACCGTTTTACAGGAACACTGATCATAACAGGAGAGATTTCCGATGTGCAGACTGCAATGGAGGAGATCGTGGATTATTTCCGTGATACGCTTGGATATGTAGTCTGCAAGATTACCAAGAGATAAGGAAGTGTATCATGGAAGAACGGATAACAAAGGAAGAACTGCTGGAGCGGTTGTTTCATGATGATTATGAAAATCTTAAGGGAAAAAGACTTCGGCTGACCCGTGTGCGGGTACCTGGAAAAGAGCTTTCCTTTGCGCATGTTTTTACACCAAGTGATAAATCAGTCTATGAGAATCTTGCATTACATATCGGTGTTCATGAAGGCGAGGACCACAGAGGAGATGCCATCGGTATGGTCAGAGTCACACCCTGGGAGGCTATTGTAGTTGCGGCAGATGTTGCAGTGAAGGCAGCTCATGTGGAAGTTGGATTTATGGACCGTTTCTGCGGGACACTGATCCTGACAGGCGGTTTTACGGAAGTGATGACAGCTGTGGAGGAAGTGGTGCGGTTTTTCCATGAGACATTGAAATTCAATGTCTGTAAGATCCACAGAAGCTAGAGCAGGACGGGATAAAAAAATGAAAAAAATTTTTCTGATGGGTCGAAGTGAAGCCGGCAAAACATCTCTGACACAGGCTCTTAAAGGGGAAGAGCTTCATTATCATAAGACCCAGTATACCAATACAAATGAAGATACCATTGATTCACCGGGAGAATATGCGGAATCCAAGCATTTCAGCGTAGGACTGGCCTGCTTTTCCTTTGAGGCGGATGTGATCGCCATCGTGCAGGCAGCCAATGAGCCATTTAACCTGTTCAGTGACGGCAGCAGGAACTTTCTCCTGCGGCCGCTGATCGGGATCATCACCAAAGTAGATTCTCCCCATGCCAACATTCCCATGGTCAGACAGTGGATGGAGAACATGGGATGTGAGAGGATCTTTATGGTAAATAACAAGACCAGGGAAGGTATCAGCGAGCTGATGGATTATCTGCAGGATGATCTCCCGAAGCTTACGCTTGAACAGGCGAAATTCAAGCAGAGCATTGGTCTTAACGAATGGGATCCCATGCCGGAAGGGGTGGAGTATCCGGAGAAGATACGGTAAAATAGTAATATTCACGAAAAATGAATAAAAATACAAAATTCAAACGGAAAAAGTAGCAATTCCTCCGGAACTGTGATATACTGTGATCGTTTGGAAGATTAGTGGACTGAAATGTAAGATCCCCAGAGCATGAAGCATAAAGAGGGCAGAAACGGGGCTCGCAGATATATGGTAGAAGAGCTGTATGTCGAGAACACCGGGTATCCGTATCTGACTTCATGTTCTGGGGATTTTTTATATTCTGTACGCGGATTTTCCGAATGTATGCAAAAGAAAAACAATAAGAAGGACAGGAGAGGAAAAGATGTTTGAATTATTTGAAAATCTGACCAACTGGCTCTGGGGACTGCCGTTGCTGATCACGATCCTCGCTACAGGCGTATATCTGACAGTACGTTCCGGTTTCTTCCAGTTCCGCCATTTTGGTTACATTGTGAAAAACATGTTCAGTAAAGAACGCCGTCAGGAAGGCGGAGATGACGGAAAGAGCCTGACACCGTTCCAGGCTATTTCCATTGCTATCGGCGGCACCGTTGGAGTATCCAACATGTCCGGTGTTGCAACGGCTATTGCAACAGGAGGACCTGGTGCATTATTCTGGCTCTGGATCGCAGCACTTCTTGCAATGGTCATCAAGATGGCAGAGGTAACACTTGCTGTGTACTACAGAGAAAAACAGCCAAACGGTGAGTACCAGGGAGGACCGACCTACTACATGCAGAAGGGCCTTGGCGGAGAGAAAAAGCTTCCCTTCTGGAAACTTTTTGCAGTACTGTTCGGCGGCTGTATTTTTATGACATGGTTCATCACCTTACAGAATTATACAGTATCAGAGGCTGTCGGAAGTACCTTCCACCTGCCGTACATCGTGCCGTCACTTCTGTATGTGGCAGCGATCTACCTGATCATCATCGGCGGTGTAAAGAAAGTCGGTGTGATCTCTTCCTATATGACACCGATCATGTGCATGCTTTACATTGTAGGATCTCTTGCAATACTGGTAGTGAATTTTGACAAGCTGCCGGAAACCTTTGGAATGATCTTCAAGGGTGCATTTACAACACAGGCGGCAGTCGGTGGATTTATGGGAGCCGGTGTTGCAACAGCAATGCGTCTTGGCTTTGCCCGTTCCGTATACAGCAACGAGGCAGGCTGGGGAACATCTCCTATGATCCATGCTTCCGCAAAGACAGACCATCCTGTAAAACAGGGACTGATGGGAGCATTTGAGGTATTTGCAGACACCATCGTAGTCTGCTCCATGACAGGTCTTGTTGTTATCACCACCGGCTACTGGAATTCAGGACTTCAGGGATCAGAGCTGACACTGACAGCATTTGAGTCTGGAATGGGCTCCATTGCGAGAGCACTGATCGCGATCAGTATTTTCCTTTTCGGACTGACAACATCAACCGGATGGTTCACCTATTACAGCGTGATCCTGAAGCACTGGCTGAAAAATAATCAGAAGGTTCTGAAGATTGCAGAGAAGGTTTTTATCCTTGGAACACCATTATGGGGTCTTCTGGTCACAGTGCTTACTCTTTACGGAAACGGAACACCGGCGCAGCTGTGGGTAATTGCAGACTTTACAACCGTATTCCCTACATTTGTAAATGTTGCCACATTATTTATCTTAAGTGGTACCTTCTTTAAACTGCTGAAGGATTACAAGGCGCGTTACATGGGAATCGGAAAGGTAGACAAGGATATGGCACTTTTCTACGAGGATAAAAAAGAAAAAGAGGAAAAATAAACAGTGGATACAATTTTTTTTAACGGATGTATAAGAACACTGGATGACAGTGAAAAAGTGGCAGAGGCTGTGGGAATCGAAAATGGCCGGATCGTTTTTGTGGGAACTGATAAAGAAGCGGAAGCTTTTTCCTGCAAAAAACGGATTGACCTTAAGGGAAGGCTGATGCTGCCCGGTTTTGTGGATACACATATGCATATGCTGCATTATGCATTTGTGGAAAGATCTGTGAAACTGTTTGACTGCACAAGTGTTGAGGAAATGCTTGCTGCAGCAAAAAAAAGACTGGAGGAGAGCAAAGGTCAGAAGCTGACCTGGCTCTACTGCAGAGGCTGGAATGAGGAGCATTTTGATAAGCCGCGCTATCCGCATAAGGATGAGCTGGATGCACTTTCAACGGAAATCCCAATCATTATGGTTCGTGTCTGTGGGCATGTGGCTGTGTGCAACAGCTGCGGTCTGGAGCTTCTGAAAAAAATCCCGGAGTTTCCGGAGATTGAGAAGGAAGTTGATCTGGATACCGGACTTCTGAAGGAGAATGCGGTACAGTTTTATTCTTCCGTATTGGAAGCACCATCCCAGGAAGAAGTGGAAGGCTACATCAGATACAGTGCGAAGAAGCTGAATGAATGTGGATTTACAGGTGTACAGTCCGATGATCTTGCCTCCCTTCCGGGAAAAAACTGGCGTCGGATCATGGCCTCCTACAAGGCACTGGATGCCAGAGGAGAGCTGAGTATCCGCCATTATGAGCAGTGCCTTTTTGAGCGGGCGGAGGATGCGAAGGCTTTTATCGAGGAAGGATATCGTACCGGGCAGAGGGGAGATCACTTTACGATCGGGCCGATGAAGCTGATCCAGGATGGTTCCCTTGGTGCAAGAACAGCGGCCATGAATGAGCCTTACGAGGATGCACCGGGAAATACGGGGATCATCACATTCAGTCAGGATGAGCTTGACGATCTGTTTGCTTTTTTTGACAGGCATCAGATGCAGGCAGCGGTACACTGTATCGGCGATCGTGCCATGGATATGGTCATTGAGGCTGTGGCAAAATCTCCTTACCGAAAGACTAATAAAAAAGGCAGACACGGCATCGTACATTGCCAGATCACCAATCCGCGCATTCTGGAAGGAATGAAGGAACAGGATCTTCTGGCTTATATTCAGCCGGTGTTTATTGATCTGGATATGAATACCGTGGAACCGGCTATCGGTGCACACCGTATGGATAAGGTGTATGCATGGAAGAGTATGCTGGATATGGGAATCCATGCAAGTGGTGGTTCCGATGCACCGGTGGTAAGCTTTGATGCCATGGAGAATATTTATTTTGCAGTCACCCGCAAAAATATCAGCGGTCAGCCACAGGAAGGCTGGATCCCATCCGAAAAAATGTCTGTAGATGAAGCGGTGAAGCTTTTTACAAAAAACGCAGCTTACGCTTCCTATACAGAAGAAGAGAACGGAACCATCGAAGTGGGTAAAAATGCGGACTTCGTAGTTATCGAGAAGGATATCTATGAGATCGACCCGGATGAGATTAAGACCACGAAAGTGGATATGACAGTTCTTGGCGGTGAGATCGTTTTTGAGAGAAATACAGAAAAATAATGAAATGAAAATCAGAGTCTGACGGAACGGTCGGCCTCTGATTTTTTTACAGGCGAAGAATAAAGAAGTGGAAAAAGCAGGAGAAATAGATGAAGAGATATGCTATGATAGAATCATAACCTGACGTGATGAAGGGGGAAAGCAAATGGATGTAGCTACTATGGTTGCAATCAATAATCTGAACATGATCAATATGATGACTATGCTGCAGGAAGCAAACAATATCGTGATCATGAATGAAAATGGAAAGGAATGGAAAGATATGGACGGATCATTATTAGAGCAGTATATGGGAAGAGAATGTGTGGTAAGCCTGTTTAACGAGGTCGGCGCGATCAAAGGAAAGCTGATGGCAGCAGATGCCCAGTGGGTGCAAGTAGATACTGTAAAGAAAGGAACACAGCTGATCAACCGGAATATGATCCGTAATATTACGTTTGATAAATGTGGAGGTGGATGGAGATGAATTTCTCTATTACAAACTGCCGAAGATTACCATTGTGCTCATAAAAGGAACCACAGCAGACAGGAAGGGATCGTTAATATAATGTGAGATAAAGAATGGTATGCAAAACGTGATCCAAAAACAGACGAACTTATGAAAATCGCAAAGATATATGTGACTGTATATTATGCGGAAAAAGGTGAACAGAAGCTGCATCATTTTAAGAAGTCAATGGATATTGGAAATGGACATGGCGGTATTGTGAGTCAGTTGAAGTATGATAATGAAATGAAGCTTACAGATGAGTATTGGATCAATTACCAGAAAGGCAAAGGAAGTGAAGAGTTCCAAAAGTATATGGAAGATCTGACAGACATGCAGAATCATGTGCTTCCGTATCTGCAGAGCTTTTGCAATCTGGAAGAAAAAGGTGTGAAAGAGAGACGAGAACAGCAGATAACGGAAAGGAATGAAGGAAGAGCAGATGAGCGGGGAACAAGTACCGAAGCGAATGCAGTGGTTAAGGATGCAGGAAAAGCAGATAGGAAACAGGTACAACAGAAGCAGGCGGTAGTTGGAAAAGATAAGAAATTATCCATTCATGAACGGCTTGAGATTAATAAGAGGATTATTCAAGAAAAGCAGGGAAAAGATAAGCCGGAGAGAGGGGCTGATCGGGGTGTGAGATAAGTATAATATTATAATTCTAATGAAGGATGTAGGGAGTCAATCCCTGCATCCTTTTTTAATGCGTAAATATGGATTGAACGTTATAATGAAAGCAGATTGGAGATGTTTTTCTTCTAACCACACCAATTAGGAAAAGAGTATCTGTAGCAGATAAATTCAAAAGGTTTGTGAATAAATTAAAAAAGATATTCAATATTTGAAAAAAGATATGTGATATTTGTAAATGCGAATTGTACAAGGAGTTTTTTGTGTGATAAAATAATTTTGATATTGATTGCACATTAAACGGAGGAAAAGAGGATGGCAATTAGTTATAATGGATTATGGAAACAGTTAATTGACCACGGAATGAAAAAAGGAGATTTGTGTGCCAAGACTGGTCTTAGCTCCAGTACAATAGCAAAGATGACAAACTGCGAGTCGGTGAAACTATCTGTTTTGGAAAAAATCTGCAAAGAGTTGGATTGTAACTTTGGAGATTTGATTGACTATGTACCAGATAACAAAGAAAAGTAAATTACCTTATGGAGGAAAATGTAAATGGCTACGAGAAGTGCAAAAATAGATCAGAAAGCAGACCTAATATGGGCAATAGCAGATAAGCTTACCGGTGTATATAAACCACATGAATATGGAGATGTTATATTACCACTTACAGTAATCAGACGTTTTGACTGTATTCTCTCAGATACGAAGGATGCGGTATTACAGAAATACGATGAAGTAAAGAATCTTCCAATGAAAGATATTTTACTTCGTAAGGCTTCAAAAAAGGATTTTTACAATACAAGTAAATATACATTTGAAAGACTTATGGATGATCCTGACCACATTGAGGAGAATTTTAGAGAGTATCTGAATAAATTTTCAGCAAATGTGCGGGATATTCTGGAAAAATTTAAGTTTGATGGACACATCACAACGATGGCAAATAAGGGGATTCTGTATATTGTTTTAAAGGAATATACAACAGACAGAGGAAATCTTCATCCGAATGAAATCTCTAACCTTGAAATGGGATATATTTTTGAAGAAATTATAAGAAGATTCTCTGAGTCTCATAATGAAGATGCAGGACAGCATTACACTCCAAGAGAAGTTATCCAACTTATGGTTAATATTCTCTTCTATGATGATAATGACATCCTTTCTGGCAATAATGTGGCAAAGACGATTTATGATCCTGCCTGTGGAACCGGAGGTATGCTTTCTGTAGCAGAGGAATATTTACATAGTCTGAATGCATCTACAGAGCTTGTATCGTTCGGTCAGGAAATCAATGACCAGACATTTGCAATCTGTAAGGCTGATATGCTGATTAAGGGTAACAATGCTGATTACATTAAGGATGGCAACACATTATCGGATGACCAGTTTGCAGGCAGTACATTTGACTATATCCTTTCAAATCCTCCGTTTGGACGTGAGTGGAAGAATGAAAAGGCAAAAGTAGAGGAAGAGGCAAAGCTTGGCTTCGGAGGAAGATTTGGAGCAGGACTTCCGGCTGCAAGTGACGGACAGATGCTTTTTCTTATGACAGCAATATCAAAAATGAAAGATATTGATAAGGGTGGAAGCAGAATAGCAATCATTCATAATGGTTCACCACTCTTTACAGGAGATGCAGGAAGTGGACCTTCTGAAATCAGAAGATATATTCTCGAAAATGATTTGCTTGAGGCAATCATTGCTTTACCGAATGATATTTTCTACAACACAGGAATTGCAACCTATATCTGGGTATTGTCAAATAAAAAGGCAGGTACAGTCAGAGAAGGAAAAGTGCAGCTGATCAATGCCAATGAGATGTTTGTGAAGAGAAGAAAGGCATTGGGAAACAAGCGAAACGATATTTCCGAGGAAGATATCGCTGAGATTACAAAGATATATGGTGATTTTAAAGAGAGTGAAATCAGTCAGATTTATGATAACGAGGATTTTGGTTATACCAAGATTACGGTGGAAAGACCGCTTCGTGATGAAGAAGGCAATCTGGTATTGAAAAAGGGAAAGAAACAGCCGGATACCAGTCTTCGTGATACAGAAAATGTTCCGCTGAAAGAGGATATCAAAGAGTACTTTGAAAGAGAAGTATTACCTTTTGCACAGGATGCATGGATAGATACGAAAAAGTCAAAGGTGGGATATGAGATTCCGTTTACGAGATATTTCTATAAGTATGAAGCACCAAGACCATCAGCAGAAATCATGGCAGAGATTATGGATTTAGAGACAGAACTATCTGGAAGTCTTGAGGAGGTATTTGACCTATGAGAGAGATGAGAGATAGCGGAGTAGAATGGATTGGGGAGATACCAAAAGATTGGAATTGCTGTAAACAGAAATATAGATTTACACTTATAAATGGACGTGCATTTAAGGATAATGAATTCGAAGAAGATGGAACTTATAGAATTTTAAGGGTTGGCAATTTATTTTCAAATCCAGTTTGGTATTCGTCAAGTTTAGAATTGGAGCCTGATAAGTATTGTGAAAAGGGAGATTTGATTTATGCTTGGTCAATGTCATATGGACCATATATTTGGAATGAAGAAAAAGTGATTTATCATTATCATATTTGGAAAACTAAATTGGTTTCGGATATGGACAAGATGTTTTCATATTATTATTTGCAGGCACTTACAGAATCTATAAAATCGCAAACTCATGAGACTACAATGGGATTTGTAACAATGGGAATTATGAATAATTCCTATATTGCATATCCAAGAAATATAAAAGAGCAAAAAAAGATATCCAATTATTTGGATGCCAAGTGCTCAAAGATTGATGAAATTATTGAAAAGCAGCAGGCAATTATTGAAAAGTTAAAGGAATACAAATTTTCAATTATTACGGAAGCTGTAACAAAGGGAATAAATCCAGATGTAGAGCTGAAGGATAGTACTATAGATATGTGTGAACAAATACCAGTTCATTGGAGCATATCGCAAAATAGATACTTATTCTCGTTACGAGATGAAAAAAATTATAAACCATTAGAGGAAGTGAGATTACTTTCTCTTTATACTGACTTAGGAGTGTTTCCACATGGTGAACAAGAGGAAAGAGGGAATAAGGCAGTAAAGGCAGAAGGATACAAGGTGGTTTATGAGAATGATATAGTAGTAAATATTATATTGGCATGGATGGGGGCAATAGGAAGATCGGCATATGATGGGGTTACGAGTCCCGCATATGATATATATAAACCAAATGAAAATGTATGTTCAAGATATTATCATTATTTATATAGGACAAAGCCGTTTTCTGCTGAATGTTATAAATATGGACGTGGAATAATGGCGATGCGCTGGAGGACATATTCATCAGAGTTTAAAAGTATTAAAGTGCCTGTACCACCTTATATCGAACAATGTCAAATAGCAGATTATTTAGATAGTAAATGTGAAATGCTTGATAAAACAATAGCTGATAGAAACAAAGCAATTGAAAAACTTCAGGAATACAAAAAATCCCTCATCTACGAGGTTGTCACAGGAAAAAAGGAGGTGTAGCTCATGTCTGATTTTGATGTAAAAGAGAAAAGATTTGAGGAAGATATCGAAGACTATCTGATTCATCATGGCGGATATACCAAAGGAAATCCGAAGAAATTTAATCGGGAATCAGGACTTGATGAGGAAACATTTGTGGAATTTATCAAGACAAGCCAGCCTAAGAAATGGGAAAGATATGTGAAAATTTATGCGGAGAATTCCGAAAAGCAGGTAGTTGAACGCTTCAAAAGAGAAGTGAAAACCACCAACCTTTTGAATGTGATGCGGCATGGTTTTATGGATAGAGGCATCAAGTTTTATCCGATTTTCTGGAAGCCGGAGACTTCTTTGAATGAGACTACACAGATGCAGTATGATGCGAATATCCTTCATTGTACCAGACAGCTTCATTATTCTGTACATAATGAAAACAGCATTGATATTGTTCTTTTTGCAAACGGCATTCCGGTGGTATCTATGGAATTGAAATGTCAGTTTACAGGACAGGATACAACAAATGCGATTAATCAGTATAAGTTTGATCGTGCCGGTAAGGATGCGATTTTTGCCTTTAAGGAAAGGGTATTGGTACATTTCGCTGTAGACCTTACCAATGTTTATATGACTACAAGACTTGAGGGCGCACACACTTATTTCCTGCCATTTAATCAGGGAAGTAATGGCGCCGGAAAAGTAGGTGGCAAAGGTAATCCGGTAAATCCAAATGGATATGATACAGCTTATCTTTGGGAAAGAGTACTCTGCAAAGACAGTCTGATGGAAATTTTACAGAAATATATGCACTTGCAGCAGGAGTACGATAAAAATGGAAATCTTGTGAAAGAGACTATGATTTTCCCAAGGTATCATCAGCTTGATGTTGTTACAAAGCTGTTGGAAGATGTAAAAAAGAATGGTTCAGGTAAGAGTTATCTGATCCAGCATAGTGCAGGCTCAGGAAAGTCCAATTCGATTGCATGGCTGGCACACAGACTTACCGGACTCCATGATTATGAAGACAATAAGATTTTCCAGTCAGTAATCATCGTTACTGACAGACGAGTGTTGGACAGTCAGTTACAGTCTACAGTATATCAGTTTGACCATGTGGAAGGTGTGGTTAAGAAAGTAGATAAAAATTCGGGACAGCTTAGAGATGCAATCAATGATGGTGTAGGCATTATTATTACTACATTACAGAAATTCCCGGTAATCTATAAAGAAGTGGATTCTGCAAAAAAAAGATTTGCGATTATTATTGATGAGGCACATTCTTCGCAGACCGGAGATGCAGCGAAAAAGTTAAAAAGAGCATTAGCTGATACGGAAGAAATTCTGAAAGAGTATGCCGAGATGGAAGATGAGGACGAGAGAAACCGCAAGGATGATGAGGACAAGCTATTAGACGAACTGGCAGCACAGGGGATGCATAAGAACTTATCATTCTTTGCATTTACAGCAACGCCAAAAGGAAAAACATTGCAGCTGTTTGGTCAGAAGGATGCGGAAGGAATCTACAGACCTTTCCATATTTATTCTATGAGACAGGCAATAGAGGAGCATTTCATCTTGGATGTTTTGCAGAACTATATGACCTACAAAATGTACTATAAGATTTCCAAGATTATTGAGGATAATCCGGAATTTGATACAACAGCTGGTTCAAAGGCAATTATAAATTATGAGACACTGCATCCACATAATATCTCTCAGAAGACTGCCATTATGCTGGAACATTTTATGAATGTCACAAGACATAAGATAGGTGGCAGAGCGAAGGCTATGGTTGTTACACCATCCAGACTTCATGCAGTACGATATGTGCAGGAATTTAAGAGACAGATAAAAGAAAAAGGACTGAATGACCTTGAAGTGTTAGTCGCTTTTTCCGGTGAAGTGAAAGATAACGATGATGTGTTTACCGAAGAGGGAATGAACAAGGATAAAGAAGGCAAGACAATAAAAGAAAAGGCTTTGCCGGAAACATTCCATGCAGATGATTATGGAATCCTTGTTGTTGCAGAAAAATATCAGACAGGCTTTGATGAACCACTACTTCACACCATGTTTGTGGATAAGAAATTGTCCGGTGTAAAGGCAGTACAGACTTTATCAAGACTGAATCGTACTACAAGAGGAAAAGTAGATACCTTTGTACTTGATTTTGTGAATTCAGCAGAGGATATCAAAGCATCTTTTGAGCCATTCTATGAGGAAACTGTGCTCTTGGAGGAAACAGATCCTAATGTTGTATATGATATGAAGAATACCTTGGATGATTTCAGGGTATATCAGAAATCAGAAGTGGATAAATTTGCGGATATTTTCTATCAGAATGAGAATCAATCAGCTGGTGATCTTGGAAAGCTTCAGGGACAGTTAAGACCAGCAATAGACAGATATGAAGTGCTTGAGGTTGAAAAACAGGATATATTTAAGTCTACCTTGGCAAGTTTTAACCGTGTGTATGCCTATATTACACAGGTATGCAGATTATTTGACAAGGATATTCATAGATTCAGTATTTATTCAAAATTCTTATACACAATGCTTCCTAAGGGACATGGTGGAGAGAAGATAAATATTGATGACAAAGTTCTTCTTGAATACTATAAGCTGGAAAAAGACTTTGAAGGTCCGATAGAGCTTGAAAGCACAGAAGGCGGATATACACCTATCTCCGGTGATTCCGGTCATAGAGAGCCTAAGAAAGACCCGTTGACAGTAATCATTGATAAGATAAACGAAAAGTATGGCACTCATTTTACAGAGATGGATAAAGTTCTTGTTCAGATGGAAAATGATTATGCCAATCAGGAGAAATGGCAGAGCTACGCAAAGAACAATGACAGGGCAACATTTATGCTGTTATTTGAAAAGGATTTTCCGAATATGGCAGCAGACAGATATGAGCAGAATGACCAGTTTTTCAGAAAACTGTTTGATGATCCTGATATGATGAGGCAGGTAATGGAGACTGTAGGTTCTGTATTGTATGAGAGATTGAAGAAGAAATATATCTTTGATCCAAAGTCGGGAGTAATTGAAGAGGCGACACCGGAGACTTATGTGGAAGATACATATTTGACGAAGAAATAAGGAAGTGAAAACATGCAGTTAGGATGGATAGATTTTTCAAAAGAAGACCGGCAGAAGGCATGCCTCAATAACATAAGGGCTTGTGCGAGGGAGATTGTGGAAAAGGAAATTATT
>OHAC01001536.1_pt1 | contig 20885 bp, 8 predicted proteins | sample 1577051 | NCBI WGS metagenome assembly OHAC01 (sample SAMEA3541499, study PRJEB24748) | human gut metagenome | biome: human gut; feature: human-associated habitat; material: faeces | place: China | collected 2012 | reverse complement strand
TGACATATTAGACAAATATCAGGCTGTAGTTGGTTTTCAAGATCCAAAACATTTGCTGACGCTTTCCTGCATATCCGCGCCATACTCGGCATAGGACTTGATGGGAACCTTGGCCAGATCGCCGGCGTCGGCGGCACAGCTTTCGAGCGCCTTGGAAAGATCGCGATAGTACGAAGACATGTCGGCGGAGTCTAATTTCGGCAGCTTCGTGCAGGTGTGCGTCATCTTCATGAGCGCGGGCATGGTCTGGGCCAGATCGTTCATGTACCTCTCGTATTTCGCACGGTCCTGCTCGAACGTCTCGTACTTCTCCTTGACGTCCTTGTCTTTTTTCACGGCCTTCATGGCAGCCAGCTTGTCGCTGTCCTGCTTGAAGGTCTTCAACTTCTTCTTGCCCTCGTCATAAGCGGAGGATGAATCGTTGTCCGTTGCGCTCGCCGCCGAGCTGAATTCCTCATTGATGGCTGTATAGCTGCTTTCCAACGCCTGCGTTTGGACCAGCGCTTCCTCGTAATCGGAACGGCTGACGCGATTCGTAAGGAAGAACACCGCTGCCAGCGCGATGACGACGACTGCGGCCACCGCGCCGATGATAATGGCGACCGGCGGCTTATTTTTGGCCGCGGCGCCGGCTTGCTGGGAAGGAAAGTTGCCGGACATTGGCGGTTGCGGCTGACCGTATTGTTGCGATTGGGCATATTGTGGCATCGCAGGCTGTGGAACCGCCGGTTGAGACGCGGTGGGCTGGGGCATGGCGGGCTGACCGTACGGCATCGGCCGCGGCTGACCATACTGCGGCATCGGCGGCTGAGGCTGTCCATAAGGTTGCGGTTGTCCGTATTGCTGCGGCTGGCCGTATGGCATGGGTTGCGGCTGTCCGTATTGAGGCCCGCCCGGCTGTGGCTGACTGTAGTTTGGCGCCTGCGGCTGCGGAGGCTGGTTATACTGCGGTTGCCCATTCTGCGGTTGACCATACGGAGGAGTGTTCGCCATGAGAAAAGTCCTTCTTATCCTTTTTCCTTTTTGAATGTCGAATCCGTGAACACGGAGGGAAACATCGACGTGTCCGTCTCTTTTGACGAGTTACAGCATAATATTTTGAGACGGAATATGCGAGCATCGTATTGCAGAATGAGTATCGTCAGACGGCATGGACGTCACCTTCCTACAATGGGAATATGAGTTTTCTACCTTACCCGCCGCCGCCCGAACCAGGGTGGTATGACGATGACGTCACGGTGATGGCGCAACCCACAGCCGAACCCGTCGACAATGCCGCCGATTCCTTGGAAACACGCGAACGGCTCGCCGCACAGAACGAATCGGGCGACCACGATATGCAGGATGTTTCCGTTGCGAAGGGCGACGCTGTCGTTTCGGACGAGGACGATATCGACTGGGACGGCACCGTGCTTTCCGAAGCCTTCACCATGAAGCAGCCGAAGCACACGTACGTGCTGGACAATGAGCAGACCGGACAGCAGGTGATCGTGGATATGGGCGTGCTCCTTGGCCGCAAGCCTTCGGCCGAAGTGCCCGCCGGCGCCAAATCGGTCAAGCTGGAGGATCCGACGCGCACAATCTCACGCAACCATGCGGCGATCAGCTTCGACCAGGATGGCACGCTGTGGATAGAGGATTACGGTTCGCTCAACGGCACGTACATCATCCAAGACGATGTCGAAACCAAAGTGGAACACAAGCCGATGCAGCTGGAGGCGCCATGCACGGTGCGTATCGGCGACCAGTTCTTCCAATTCCGCAAACAGTGAGGGCGTTTGTCAGTGAAGACACGATTACGCTGACGGACTGCGTTGACGATTTGTGTTGACAGCGTCGGCGCGGACGGTTAGCGGTAAGACGATAAGGGGTTGTCACGGAGATTCCCGCGACAACCCCTTATGTTTCAAATGGTCTGATAATCGGCGTTAGCTCACTGCTGGCGCAGACGAATGGCCGCGTTGATGGCCGAATCGTTCAACTGGCCAAGCCAGGCAAGCAATTCCGGATAGATGTACGGATTGCGCGCAAGACACGGACGAAGCTCCGGCGCTTCGCTGGCGATACGGGCCATCAACATCTGATCGGTGGTGGTCATGGCCAGTTCCGCGGTGAACCCCGCGTCTGCCGGCGATTCCTGGGCCGCGGCATACTGCTGTTCGGCATACTGCTGTTCCGGTTCGTTCTGCGGCTGGCTCGATGAATAATCGGCCACTTCGGACAAATCGGCGGGATTCATGTATGGGTCGACATACTCGGTCGAAGCCTCGTTAGACGCCGCATAGGCAGCGTCCTGACCGTATTGCTGGTTCACCGGCTGTTCCGGCTGATACTGCTGCTTCTGCTGGAACTGTTCCGCCACTGCCGGCTGATACTGCTGTTCCGGCTGGACCTGTTCGGCAACCGGTTCGGCCATTGGCTGGGCCGTCGGTTCGGCAATCGGCTGCGGCTGCACGCCATTTTGCGGAACCGGCCAGCCCATCGCCACCAGCTGCTGGCGGGCGCGCTCATCGCCGAATTCGGCGACCCAACGCTTCAGACCCGGGTACGCTCGCGGATTGGCAACGACATTCGCACCGAATTCCGGATTCTCGTACGCGATTTTCGCCAGGAACACGGGATCGGCGTTCGGATCCTGCACGGCCGCCACCGCGGCATCGAAATCGACCATCATGATCTCCTTGTCTCGTGGTCTGTAACCATCTTATTGAATGACTCGTAACGTTTGCAACGTACCGTCCAGCGCATCGTCGATATCCTCGTCATCGCCGATCTTGCTGACGTTCCAATCCTCGTCGCACGGCATATCGGAACGCATATCCACCACGATGACGGTGATGTTGTCGCGGCCGCCGGCGTTCAGCGCGGCGCGTACCAGCATGTCCGCGGCCATCTGCGGGTCGGCGTACGCCGCCGCGATCTCGGCAAGCTGCTCACGGCCGATCTGCGCATGCAGCCCATCGGAACAGATGATGAACCGTCCGTCCGCACGCGCGGCGTACCAGTCAGGCTGGATGCCGGCAGGCGCGCCGACACATTGCGTGATGATGTTGCGCGGAATGCAACGGCTCGCCTCATCGGGCAGCATCTGCCCCGAATCGATGGCGTTCTGCCGTTCCGAATGGTCGCGGGTGATGCACGTCAGCGAATCCGCCAGCCACGCGCCATTGCCGTCGGCGCGCATATGGTACGTGCGGGAATCGCCCACATTGACGATGTAACACCGTTCGTCGGAACATATCGCGTCATCGCCGACACGCGTCGGCAGCAGCACGCCGCTGATGGTAGTGCCCGCAACGCCGCCGAGCTGCTCACCCAGACGGAGCACCTCCTGCTGGGCAAGGATCAGCGTTTCGTCAATCGCGTCAAGATCGCGCGTCGGCAGTTCGGCCAAACGCGCGAACCGTTCCGCAACATCGGAACTGGCCTGCTTGCCGCCCTTGCCGCCACCCATGCCGTCGCACACCACATACACGCCGTGGCTTGCGCAGGCGCTGTCCTGGTTGTCTTTCCTACGCAAGCCGATATTGCTGTTCAGACCGACCTCAATATGTTTGACGTTCATGAGTCCCGCCCTTTCACACCGATTTTCCGCAAGCGGATTTTCCGGAAGTGGAACATGTCCGCAAGCGATAGTTTCGCCCGCCACCTGCGGAACGTCGGCAGCGAGCCGAGCATGAACTTTCGTTCTTCGGCGATGTCATGCCAGTAGCGTTCCGCATGCTCCTGCGTGACATCGCCTCCGGAGAAGGCCGCGTAATCAGCCTCCCTGCCCAGCGCGAGCAGTGTATCGGCTTCGAAGCCCATCTGTTCGGCGATGGCCTGCGCCTGCTCGTTTCTGGTGCCTTGGACGTCAAGGCCGCTTTGCCGGGCAAGCGCCGCGACCGCCTGCCATCCGGCAGCGACGCGTTGCGATGCGCTGCCATGCCTGCGCGCCCGAGCCAGGGCGATCGACTTGATGGCGAGCAGCAGGCCGCAGACGATGAGCACCGTCCACAGAGGGCTGCCGTAGATGGCGACTTTTCTGACGATTCTGCCGAAACGCTGCCAGAACAGGCTCGTCGGCGTCTCGTCGGCCATGCTGCCGCCAAGCGACGTTTTGCCCTTGGCTTGGTTGTCGTCACGCAGCGGATCGGTAAGCGGCACCGGAGGCTGACGCACCAAGGTCTGCGGATTGGGCGGAGTGAGATTCTGGTTCTCGTCGGGAACCTTCGTTTCCTTCGGTGTCGGGTAGAACGCCACCCATCCGTAACCGTCCAGCTTGATCTCCACCCAAGCGGTCACATCGTTGCCGGTGAATTTCGTGGTGGTGGTTTTGCCATGCTTCTCGGTGCGGCTGTCACTGATCTCGCCCTCGTCGTTCTTCGGCAGGAAGCCCAGCACCACGCGGCTCGGCAAGCCGAGACTGCGGGCCATAAGCGCCATCGCGGAAGCGTATTGCTCGCTGTCTCCAACCATCGCACTGCCGGCGAGCAGCTGGTCGATACGATAGTTGCCGTGACCGGCTCTGGATGGGTAATCGCCATTCAAACCATGGGAGAACCAGCCGGATTCCCTGAGCTTGTCGGCAAGAGACTGCGCGGCCTCGCCGCCCTTGGACTGGCCGCCCGCAATCGCGGTGGCCAGCTTATCCACGCAATCGGGCACATCCTCCGCCTTGGGCTGGCTGATGGAGGAAGCATTCGCCTTGGCGATCTCCTTATCCGTCGGCGTCCGCGGAATGACGCCGGTTTCCGTATAGGACAATCCCGGAGAGGTGCGCGAAGGGTAGATCGCCGACATGGTGTCGGTGTTGTAGTAGAACGAATCGGCGTCCGACGATGTGGCGAACTTCACGCTGGAAGCCGCGCCGGCCATCGGCAGCCAATAGTCGCTCAAACCGTCATCGACCGTGAATTTCGCGGTGAACCGCTTGCCGGCGGCGTTGTTTGCGATGGAATCGCCCACACGATGGTAGTTGGAGGAATCCGAAGCCATGGTGGAATCGGACAGGTTCCACACATTGCCGTCGAAACGGTCCATAACCGCCAAACGCACCGTGGAACCGGCCGGCAGATCGTCGACGGTCAGCAGCACATCGTCCTTATGGTTCTTGATATACGAACGCATGCCGCTCAACGGGCTGGTGTAATCGTACGGGCTCAGCGGCGGATCATAATGGTCGCGCAGAATGGTGCGGTTTTGCCCGACCACCAAGCATCCGCCGATCGCCACAGCCGAAGCCAGCAGCACGATGACTACGGAACTGAGCCAACGGCCCAATTCCAACAGTTTCCAACGCGCGCTGACCCAAACCACCAGCACGACCGCCATAATCGTGCCGATCGCCATACGGTAGAAGCCGCTCGACGTGCCAAGCAGCGCGCAGATCGCAAGATTCGCCACGACGGGAACGACCGCGACCATCGTAAGCCGGCCATCCTCCGCAACCGCGAAGATACCGGCCAGCAGCGCGGCCCACAGGCAGATCGTCCACACGGCGAGCAGCGAGCCGTCGCCGGTGCCGGTCGGCGGGTCGATGGCCAGCAGGTATTTGAACGAGCCGAGCATCCGCATCCACCCCTGCGTCAACGTGCGCAATGTGGGAATGACATGGGCGATGGTGGTGCCATTCAGGAAGATGACCGGGCCGACCACCAGCTGCGCACACGCCATGAACAGCATCTGCCACCACAGGCGCAACGCGGGAACGAGACCGGCAAGCGCCACGAGCGAGCCGATGATGGTGGCGGGGATTGCGGCGCTCGTCCAAGACAGGGCGGAGCCGTATACGTCGATGAGGTTGCTGGCTGCGGCGATGGTCAGCAGGGCGGCGACCGTGAGGCTTGCGTATTGCGCGGCGTGTGGCTGGTTGGTGTTGGGCATGGCTGGGGACTTGCCGCTGCGGGACATCCAGATGACGGAGTGGGTGGAGTTCGCCCATGAGCCGGTGCCTGTGCCGGTCGCCATGCCAGTGTTGGTGTTGGCGGAGTTGGTGCCTGTGCCGGTGAGGTTGCCGGTGAAATTGCCGGTGTTGGTGAATGTGGTGCTCATGCCAGCACCCCCATGATCATGGGGAGGTCGTTGAGGTCTCCCACGGTTGCCAAGGTGAAGTCGGAGTAGCGTTTGATGGCGCGCGGTTGGCCGGTTGCGGCTTGAAGCACCACGCAGGTTGCGGAGCGGGGGAGTGCGAGGACCATGTGTTTGATGTCGTCGATGGTTTTGAGCCTGCCGACGGTGAAGAAGTAGAAGGATGCGTCGGGGGCATGTTCGAGAGTGGTTTGCGCGAGGTTGGGATTGTCGTCGATGTCAGGGTCGATGCCGCTGCAGCCATCGAGAAATTCCGTGGCGTTGCGCGGAATGGCGTGCGTGGAACCGGCATGCGCGGTGACTGGCCGGTTCTGCTGCAGGCATTGCACGCCGATGGAGGCGTGGACGGATACGGCCAGTTCGAATTCCTGGGAATCGATGTAATCATCCGGGTTCACGCTGATGGTCAGAGCGGTGTCGGTACGGCGGGTGGCTTCGTATTGGCGGATCATAAGCGATCCGGTTTTCGCGGAGCTGAGCCAATGCACGTTGCGTACGTCATCGCCGGGCTCGTATTCGCGCAGGCCGTAGAAGTCGAGGTCGTCGTCGACGATTTCGCCGCTTGGCTGGCCTTCCAAATCGCGTGAAATGCCGGCGTTCAGGGTGCTGAGCAGCACGGTCTGCGGATGAATGAACACGTTGATCTGGTCCACGAGTTTCTTTTCGTGGCGGATCAGACCGAACGGGTCGCCTTTGCGGATGGATAGCGGGCCGATGGGCAGCACCGCGCGGCTGACGGCGGTGAATTCCACAGTCGTCTGGCGTGACTGTCCTGCGGCGAGCATGGGAATGGCGAACCGTTCGTGGTTGTCTCCGATGGGCAGGTCGCCGCGCGCCGACGTGGTGGGGGTGCGGCCCGGATTGTCCACGCAGACGTCGACTTTCACCGTGTCTGACACCGTGACGCGTCTGCTGGACACGTCGATGGTGGCTTGGAACGAGGTGTTGCCAAGGGAAAGCATGACCGCCGCGGCCAGCATGACCGCGAACACCACCGCCATGGCCAGCAGCTCATGCCACCCCAGCAGGACGAACGCCACCAGCGAGGCGACGGTGAGCGCCGTCACCGCCCAGCCAAGCGGCGACACGTATGAGGTGGCCAGTCGCTTGATGCGATGTTTGAGGCGGCGTAGGGATCGTTGGATGGTCCGTCTGCGCTGCACTGTGTGCGAATGCCGCATTCCTTGACCTTTCGGATTGTGTGGTGCGTATGCCGGGGGCGGATTGTGTTTCAGGCGTTGGCGCCCAGGGTTGGGGCCGGCACGTCTTCGAGGATCTGGCCGATCATCTGTTCGGGGGTGTTTCCGGCGAAGGTGGCTTCGGCGGTGAGGGTGATGCGGTGCGCGAGCACGGGTACGGCGAGGTTTTTGACGTCGTCGGGCACTACGTAGCCGCGGTTGTCGGAGGCGGCCCATACGCGCGCGCAGCGGGTCAAGGCGAGCGCGCCTCGCATGGAGGAGCCGACTTGGATGCGTTCGTTGTGGCGGGTGGCTTCCACCAGTCGCACGATGTATTCGAGGATCGCGTCGTCGAGATGCACGGTTTCGCTGATGTTGCGCATGCGCAGCACGTCTTCGCCGGTGAGCACCGGATGCACGGTGGCGGCGCGGTCGGTGACGTTGACCTGTTTCAGGATGTTGACGCTCACGTCGTGGCTTGGATAGCCGATGGTGGTTTTGATGAGGAAACGGTCCATCTGCGCTTCCGGCAGCTTGTAGGTGCCGAGCTGTTCAATCGGGTTCTGGGTGGCGATGACCATGAACGGCTGCGGCACCGGGTGGGTGACGCCGTCGACGGTGACCTTCTGCTCTTCCATGACTTCGAGTAGTGCGGACTGTGTTTTCGGTGAGGCGCGGTTGATTTCGTCGGCGAGCACGATGGACGCGAAGATCGGGCCTTCGCGGTATTCGAATTCGCCGCGCTTCTGGTCGTAGTAGGTGACGCCGACCACGTCGGACGGCAGCAGGTCCGGGGTGAACTGGATGCGTTTGAACGACATGTCGATGGAGTTGGCAAGGCCTCGCGCCAGCTGGGTTTTGCCGGTGCCCGGGTTGTCTTCGAGCAGGATGTGCCCGCCGACCACCATGGCTGTGGCGCATTGGCGGATGGGTGCTTCCTTGCCGACCACGACCTGGGAGACGTTGTCTACGAGCTTGGCGAACTTCTCATGGAATTCGGTGATGTCTTTGCTGGGTGCGGTCATCATGGACGTGTCGACGACCGGCTGGGATTGTTTGACGGGCTGTACAGGCTGGCTGGGCTGGACGGGTTGGGTTGGCTGGACGGGCTGCTGCGCGGGCATTGCGACTGCCGGATTGGCGGCCGGTTGGCGAAGGTTCTGCGGCATCGGCTGACGGAACCGCGGCTGGTTCGGCGTTGCCGGGGCGGACTGTTGCGGCAACGCCGGTTGGGCGGTGCCGTGCGCGCTCAGCAGCGTGCCCTCCGGATCCTCATCGGCTTGCGGCTGCTCCGGCAGATTCGGCGTGTGGAACGCCGGCTGCTGCTGGCCGGGTTGGCTGGGAACGTTTGGATTATGGCCGATGGAACCCAGCTGGGTGGCGTCATCGAAATCGTTGCTCATGGGTTGCTCCTTGCTTGTTGTGTTGCTCGTGTGGATGGTTCGTTGTGTTTGCGATTGCTGTGATCGTCCGTTTCACCATCTGGCGTAGTAGGCCAGGCCGCGGATCCAAGGCTTGGATGCGCCGTCGACGGTGGACAGGGCGACGGAGGATGCCACAGGCCGGTCATTCCGCGTGGCCGCTTCGCCTTCCGTGGACGCGTCAGAATCCGATGGCTCCGACGGTTTTGATGGTTCTGAAGGTTCCGACGGTTCGGGTTTCGGCGTGGGAGTCTTGTACCTGTCATGGTCCAGCAGTGTGCCGCCATTGTCCTCGTTGTTGAGCGCGGTGTCGGTGCCCACCACCTTCGCCTTCCACGCGTAATCGGCTCCGGTCGGCAGCACGTCCTTGACGTTCAGTTTGTCGGAGCCCAATGCCCAGGCGACGTCATAGGATTTGCCGTCCGCGGTGAAGGTGATCACGGTTTTGCCGGGCTGGCCGTACATGTTCACCGATCCGCCGCTGACCTTGATGATGTTCGGATCATTGGCGTCCCACGTCAGCATCGGCGCCTTGACGGCGGCCTTCACCTTGCGGACGTATGCCGGATCGGCCCTGCCGGACTTGGAGGTGCTTGCCGCGCCATTGAAATGCTGCGTGACGGAGCCCGAGGAACAGGACTGCCATTCCTTGAGCGGGAAATCGTGCGATCGTTCGGAAGCACCGGCATGGTAGGAGCCGAGTCCGTCCGCGCTCACCGTGAACCCGTCGGCGTGGCCGTTCTCCTTCCAATTGACTACGCACACGTCGTCATGCCCCTTGACGCTGACCGATTCGGGCGCCTTCACCGCGTATTTCGGTGTGAAACGCACGGTCGAATCGTCGCTGGTCGTTTTCTCCTTGCCGACCACCGCCGCCTTGATGGTGTATTCCCTGGTGTTGAGATCATGGTCCGGAATCTTGAAATCGTAGGATCCGGAACATCCGTCGATGCTTGCGCTGACATCTCCGGAAATCTCGACGGCCTTGCATCCCGCGTTGCGGGTGTTGCCCACGGATTCGACGGTGACGGTTCCCGTGGTGTCGTCGTTCGTCACGGAGATCTTCGGCGCATCGGGCTTGCCCCACGGCTTGACCGCGTCGGACGCCTTGGACGGTTGGCTCCAATTCACCTTGTTGTGGGCGCGTACCGTCGCCGTGTACGAGTCGCCGTCGGAAATCGCGTTGTTATCGAAAACAAAATCGATTCCGGTGGAATTTGTCGTCTGCTTGGACGGCGCGTTCCTGCCGGACAAAGTCACCTCGTAATTGTCCACCGACGAGAAATTGCCGTCCGGAGCCTTCCACGTGACGCTCACCGTGTTGCCCTTCACACTGGCCGTCACATCCGTCGGCGCATCAGGCAGCTTGTCTGGCGTGCCCTCGACGGCGTTGGAATCCTTGGACCAGCCGACCTCGTTCCTAGCCTGCACCTTGAACGAGTAGGTCTTGCCGTTCTTCAACCCGTCGATGAGACAGGAGGTTTTCTGCCCGCACGAGCGCTCGCCGGACGCGTCTCCGCCCCACATCACCTTGTATTCGGTGATCGGGCTGCCGTTGGCCGAACCGGCCGTCCAGCTCAGATTCACGGCGCCATCCTGCGGGTCGCCGGACACCGCGGAAAGCAGCGGCGCATCAGGTTTGTCCATCACCGAAACGCTGATGGTGCCGGTCACCTCACGTTCTTTTGTTTTGGTGGCGTCGCGCACGGTGACGACCACCTTGTTGGTGTTCGCGCCGATGTCGGAAGCCGCCCTGATGGACACCACGCCGTTGGATGGGCAATCCACCGTCAGCTTCGACGTGCCATCGGACGTGCATCCGGTCACCGTCAGCGGAGTGTCGGGGAACGGATTGTACGCGTCGGACAGCAGATTCACCTGCTCGCTGGAACCGGCCTTGATTTTCACGGTCTTCTCGGTGACACGGGCGAGTGGCCTGTTGGACGCGGTGACGCGCACGGTCATACCGGCGCTCACCGTACCCTTCGCATATTTGATCGAGACGGGCACGCTCACTGTGGTGCCCGGCGTGGCCGTCTTGTCCGCGGACACGGTCAACGTGCCGGAGGGAGACACTCTGGCATCCACACTGCCGGAATTCACGCCGCCGGAATACGAGTACTGCTTCTCATCCTCGTACAGGCCCGACGCCGAATGGGTCAGCGCCGTCAGATCGATGGTAGTGGCCTTCTCGCCGGCCACCACATCGACGGTGGAGGATGAGAACGTCGGCGGCGGAACCTCACGTCCGATCACCGTGATCGGAAGCGTGAGCACCGCCGAATTGACGATCTTCACCTTGTCGTTCTAGTCTCGCTTGCCGTCCACCGCGGTGAAGGTGATGGACGCGGGACCCGCGTAATCCTTCGGCGCGGTGAACCTCAACGTCTGGTCGTTGACGTACAGGTCGCCGTCCGCGGCCTTCGTGGCGCTCACCGAATCGGCGCCGTCCACATACGCGGTCTTGCCCGCGCCCACACGCACGTAGTCGGCGATGTTGATGGTGATGGTCTCACGCGCATTGACCTTCAACGCCGGCGCCTTCGGACGCAGAACCGGCGGAAACACGCCATATGCGGGCACTTGGATGAACGCGGTGGACGTGATGCCGTACGTCGTGTTCGTGACGGTGTACGGCACCGCGCGCGCCTCATCGGTCAGATCAACGGTGATGATGGTGGAATCCTTGCCGCCCTTGACATGCGCATGGTCGGTCGCGGAAGGATCCACGCCCACCTGAAGCTCGTCGGCGGTGCCGGACGGATTGGCGATCCACTGCGAAACGTCCACGTCCACGGATTTCTTGTCGATCGTGGCGGCGGCCGGAACACGGTAATCGTACGCGGTCGGCGGGTCGATGGCGGCGTTCTCGTCGACATTCACCGTCAACGTCGCCGAATCGGACAGGCCAGCCTTGTCCTTGACGGTGTAGACCACGTAATACGTGCCCGCCTGCTTCGGCGTGGTGAACGACAGCATGTTGTCGACGACCTGAATGCCGCCGATGCCTTGCGATTCCACGTCCTTGGACACGGTCAGATCAGTATTGTCCCCGGAAATGTCGTTCTGCGCCACCGGCACGGTGGCCGCGGTGTTCGGACGCAGCGTGATCTCGTCGTCGCGCGCGTACACACCCGAATCGGCTCCGGATTTGAACACGCCCACACGCACCTGCGCGGTGGCCCTCTGACCGGTCCAATCCTCCACGGCGTAGGAGAAGGTGTCCGTTCCGGACGAATCGGCATACGCCTCATACACCAGATACGTGGCGCCCACCTCGCTGATACGGCCCAGTTCCGGCGCTTTGTTGCCCAAGCCGAGCAGCTGCACGTCATCGCCGTCAGCGTCGATGCCGGTGAGCGTGATCGGAATCTGCACCTTCTGACCGGCCGCCACCTGCGCCTCGACGTCGGACGGTGTCGGAGCCGCCTTGTTGGACGCGTCCTTCTGATGCACGTTGATGGTGATGGTGGCCGAGGCCGCGTTGCCGAGATTGTCCTTCACCGTGTAGGTGACGGGGAAGGAGCCGGTTTGTCTGGTGGCCTGATAGCGCACGGTGTCGCCGGACACGAACACCAGACCCTTGAACGTGTTCTTGTCATACTGCAAGTCGTTCTGCAGGCTCACCGTGGTGCCGTCGGAATACGTGACATGGTCGAGCACGTCCACGGACACGATGCCTTCGGTGCGCACCTGTGTGGTGATGTTCTCGGCCTTCGGCACGGAATTCGACGTGGTCAGCGCCGGCGGCTGCAGGACGATGACGCCGGTCGACGATCCGGCCGCGTTGGCCACGGTGTAGGAGATCCGCACCGGCTCGGTAGGCACCTGACGCGCGGTGATATAGACGCGCTTGTTGCTCACCACACCGGTTTTGATGCCGCTTTGCGCGTCCGCGGTGACGCTGGTCACCGACAGCACGCCGCCCATCGGGTCGACGTCGTTGGCAAGCGGCTCCACGATCGCGGTATTGTCCGCACCGAGCAGCGCCACATCGTTCGCCGCGATCGGCTTGGCGGCGTCTCCGGCCACCGCCTGCACCTCCACACGAGCCAGACCGGTCGACGGAATGGAACCCTGCGTGATGGTGTACGGCACATAGTAGGTGCCGGGATTGGAGGCGGTGAACGTGATCGACATGTCGGTGGCGTTCATGGTGGTGGCCGCGCCGGACGGCGTCTCCACCGCGGTCAATTCGGCCGGTTCGACGGACGTGCCGTGCACGTACGGTTTGAGCGCGATGGTGGTGCGGGTGTCGGACGTGGTCTGTTTGACCACGGGGTCGATGACCGCGCCCAGCGTGTTCGCCGGTTTCACGGAGAAGTAGATCATGCCGGTGCCGGTCTGCTGGCCGTCGGACACCGTGACCTCGATGCCCGCCCTGCCGGACGACATCGAACCGGCGTTGAAGACCAATTGTCCGTCGGCTCGCGTGGACACCGTCACCTGATCGGTGTTCTGCGGCGATGCCGACACCAAGGTCAGCGGATCGCCGTCGGGGTCGGAGAAGCTGCCCAACGCGTTCGCGGTGTACGAAGCACCCTGCTCCACGTCGATTTCCGGCGGAGTGTCGCTCTGCAGCGGCGCATGGTCGTCGCCGCCGGCCAGCGTGAGCGACACGGTGGCGCTGGACGTCTGCCCGCGTCCGTCGGAAATCTCATAGCTGAAGGACACGTTGCCCGCGGCGGCACCGGAGGCGTCGAGCTGCAGATACCGGCCGTCATAGACGGGGGAGACGGTGATGTTCGCGCCATCCGGAGCGCTCACCGACGTGATGCGCAGCACGGAACAGTCGGTCTGCTCGTCGTTGCGCAACACGTCGAGAATCTGCTGCGATCCCACGCGCGCGCCGAACGAATCGTCCACGGCCTTGATCTGCCCCGACTGCGCTGAACAGTTCTTGCTGAAATTATGCTGGTTGTTGGCGCTGTCGTTGTTCTGCTGCTGTTGCTTCGACTGCTTGGTCTCCACTTTGTTCCACTGGATTTTGATGACCTTGGTGCACTCCTGCGGATTCCACACATTGCCGTTGACCACGTCGTTGAGCACCACCAGACGATGGTTGGTGCGGAACACGAGCTGCGAGGTGGGATTGACATCTTCCAACGAGGAAAACTGTGCGTCCTTGTCGTTCGCCGCGCACACCCTGATGTAATTGTTGGCCTTCTGCGCCCACGCGGCGAACACGCAGCCATTGGTGGACGCCGGCTGCACGGCATCGCCCTTGCCGGCATTCGGCAGCTGCGTGACCTTTTTACTACCCAAATCGACCATGGCGATGCCCCGCGGCGTGGAAACCGCCACCCAGCCAGTCTGCCTGCCATCCGTGGACGGCGCCTGCAACGTCGCCTGACCCTGCATGCCGATATCCGCGCTGCCCTTCGGCCAGAACACCTTGCCGGCACCGGCTGCGACCGGCGTCTTGCCGACCACGGTGAACGATTCGACATTCGTGGCGCCCTTGATCGTCGCATCCTTGCCGGGCGTTCCCTGAGGCCCGTCGACACTGAGCACCGCGCCGTCGGACGCGCGATAGCCGTAGACGACACCGTCATGCGTCACCGCGATACGGCCACCCGACCCCAGCTTCATCTTCGGCGAATCGGTGGTCGGATTCATGGATTTCACATCATCTGCTGACCCGACCCACACATTGCCCGTCTTGACGTTGATGAACGCCGCGGTGTTGCCTCCGACGACGGTCCGCATATCCGATTTGATGGTGGTGTTGCCGCTTTCGCTGACGGTGGAGGCCTCGATGTTGCTGGCCTTCGTACCTTCGGAGATCACGGTGGAGCCATCATGCTGGGCCACGTCGAACCGGGCCGCAGTGGAGGCGACGCCCGCATCGGCGTCCCGGTTGCGCACGTTGAAACGGGCGGCCTTGCGGTCCTTGAGCGAAGTGACCCACACGGTGCCATCGTCGAGCTGCACGTGACGTTGCGTCACCGAACTGACGATGACGGCCCCGGCGACGATGCCCAGCAACAGCAGCAGCATGACGATCGGCGTGATCCACCGGCGACTGCCGGAAGGCAGCAGCTTGCGCAGCATCGACCCGAATCGCAACTGCCGTTCGTACGATTGCGCCGACTGGTTCTCGGCGTTCCTATGCTTGCTCATCGACTGGCTCTTCCCTGATTGTGCCCAAACTTTGCTTGACCGCGCATCCAACCGCATGCGCCTACCTATTTGCCCGCATGCATGCCGGGCTGTATTGGTTCGTATCGGTTCATGTCACCCGCATCCGGCCGCAAACTCACGGCTTGGCCGCGCACGCGATCATGGGATTCTCGGACATCTGCCGGTCCGCGCGAACCAGACTCACCTGCACGCACGTCTGCGCGCCGTCGGCCGGATCGATTTCGATACTCGTCGACTCCGTGGTGGTGCCCTGCGCGTTCGGGTCGGTTCCCGAATCGCCGACCAGCGACCACGCGTACGAATCGCCATCCTTCGGCGAAGGATTGACCCATGTGAACCGCACTTTGCCGTCGGCGGTGTATTCGCCCGTAAGATCCTGCACGCTCGGCACACTGCCCGACGTGATCGCCGAATCGGGATCGTCCTCGGCATGGTTCTGGGCGCCATGGTTCTGCACCTGCACCTTGCTGTTGTCGGAGGACGCATCCATATTCGGCATGACGACGGTGACGAACGCCAACGCCATCACGACCACGGCGGCCGCCGCAGCAACCGTGACGGCCAACGGCTTCGCCCACCGGGCATGCTGTTTCGCAACCGGGGCGGACTGGTCGAATGCGGAAGTCTGCGCGTACATGTTCTGCGGATAATCCGGCACACCCTCGACGGTGGTCTGCACGGCACGGCCATACAAGGCCTGTTGCACGCGCTGCATGTCGCGCGCGAACTCCAACGCGGAATAGTAACGATCCTCGGGCGTACGGCTCAAGGCCTTACGCAACACCCGTTCCACTTCGGCCGGCACGTCGGGACGGTTGAGCTTGGGCAGCGGATTGTTGAGAATGACGGACTTGAGCCGTTCGGCCCGCACCTGCCGTTGGGAATCGCCCAGCACATCGGCGTAGAAATACTCGTACGGCGATTGGCCGATCAGCATGGCGAACAGCGTGGCGCCAAGCGAATAGATATCGGACGATTCATTGCCGCCACCGCCTTGGGCAAGCACCTCCGGCGCGGCCCACGCGATGGTGAAGCCGACACCCGGACGCCCATAGACGGACCCGGCGATGCCGAAATCGGCGAGCATGGGCATATTGTGCGCGTTGATGAGAATATTGCTGGGCTTGATGTCTCGATGGATGATGCCTTTGCGATGCGCGGTGAACAGCGCGCTCGCCAGATCGATACCGACGGTGAGCATCTGGTCGGCGGTGAGACGGCCATGCTCGAGGAACGTCTTGTAATTGCCGCCCGGAGCGTATTCGAACACGGTGTAGCCGCGCCCGTTGACGGTCACGCCGTTCTCATAGACGGAAAGAATGTAGGGGTGTGTGGAGATCTGCCCCATGAAATTCGCTTCGGAACGGAAGCGGACCGCGGCACGTGGGTCGAGCGTGTTCTTGCTGATTTTGATGGCCACCTGACGGGCCGGGGAAAGCTGCTGGTACAGGTACACGTCGGCTTCGGAACCGGAGCCCAGCCGTTTGATCAGTGTGTAGCCGGGAATCTGAGGGGGAATGCTCCTTGAGGCTTCCATGCTTCCTCTTTCCTGTAGTTCCTGCCCGGTTCCGTGCGTTGCGTCTATGCTTCGACCGTACTCGTCGTCATGGGCAGGCCGTCTGTTCGCTGTTGAACCTTCCCGGGCTGCGCCGCTAGTCAATCTTATTGGTGGCGGTGTCCGAAAAACTTTGTAGAGGGTATCGATGTCCATATATAAAGATGGCGGTGTCCACGATGACGTTTTCAGGACGGCTTCGGACGATGATATGCGATTCGTAGCCGGACCGTTCGGCTAAGCTGGGGAGACATGATGGATGTGGACGATCTCGATGACGCGACATTGGTTGCGGGGGCACCCCGCAGCGGCAAGACCCGGTTCGCGCTGGACATGCTGGTCGCTGCGATGAAGCGGCATGGCGACGCGTACGCCGTGATGACGGTCTCCGGCAGACAGGTGGCCGACCGGCTCGGCGACACCGTGATCCGCGAACTGTCCGCGATCTCGCAGGCACGCCCCGTCACCACCCTGCCAGCCGTCGCGTTCCGCATCATGACCGCCGTGCGATCGCATGCCGGACAACCCCTGCCGAAACTGCTCAACGGGGCCGAACAGGATGTGGTCATCCGCCGCGTGCTCGCCAAGCATGCCGAACATGCCGAGCACGGCGACGAATGCTCCACCTGCGCGCTATTGCGCACCTACTTCGTGGTCGCCGACTGGTCGGGCATGGTGGTGGACGACGCCACCGACGCCTTCGCCAACCAGCTGCGCGACATGCTTGCCCGCATGAACGAGATCGGCGCGAAACCGGAACTCGAAGACGCGCTGATTTCCCGCGCTGCCGACGAACACGGCACGCTTGACGAACGACGCGAACGACTGCGCGTGCAATGGCGGCTCGCCTTCGCGCTGCGCGCCGAATACAACCAGGCCATCAACGAGGCATATCCGGACCAATACCGTCTCGACGCCTCGCAGCTCATGATCGACGCCGCGGCCGCCGTGAACGAAGCCAAAACGTCCGACCTGCCGAAACTCGTCATCGTCGACGATTTCCAGGACGCCACACTCGCCGGCTTCGACTTTCTCACCGCATTGCGCAACCGTGGCGTGCGACTGTTGCTCGTCGGCAACCCCGACGAGGCGGTGCAGACGTTCCGCGGATCGTACCCTGAATATTTGTTCAACATGGCGCAATCGCGATTGGGCGCGCGACTGGTACGGCTGGAACCGTCCCATATGGCCGAAGGCACGGACCTGGCCGCGGTGGCGAGCCGCGTGAGCCTGACCATCGCCAGCACGGAATCGACCGACGACGCGCTGGCGAACCGCCCCGGCAAAATGCCGGCCATCGCCATACCGGAGACGCACGACGGCAGTCTTGAAGCCGCGATGTACCGTTCCACCGTCGAAGAACTCGACGACGTGGTGTGGAAAATCAAAACCGAACATCTCGAACACGGCCGCGACTGGAACGACATGGCCGTGATCGCCCACGACAACGCCACCGTGCGCACGTTCGGCGAACGGCTACGCGCCGACGGCGTGCCCGTACGCTATTCGAGCGTGACCCGCCCCCTCAAGGACGAACCGTTCGTGCAGGGCCTGTTCTCCATGATCGAACTGGCCGAACTGAAACGGCAAGGCATCGCCACCTCGTCCATGAACCTCGACACGGCCGGCGCATACGTGCGCTCACGCGTCGCATCAATCATGAACTCGCCGCTGATCACCACCCCCGGCGAACGTCCGGCTCGGCTGTGCGTGGTCGAATCGGCGATGAACGCGCTCGGCTCGCTGGCCACGGTTTTGCATGACGATACAGCCGATCCGACCACGTCCGACACGTCCGGACGCGCGCTGCTGCCACAGCTGATCGACGATTGGAACGATTACGTCGAAGCCTTCCACACCGCACGTGCGGCGGCATCGGCGTCGGACGCGGAAAACGCTGCCGACATGGGCCTGCCGGCAATCGACACCGACGACCGGCTGATGACGGGAGAGCGTGCCGCTGAGGACGCGGACGAACCATCCTTCGGCATGAACGCGCTGTACATCCTGCTATTGGAAGGCGACACCGACCGCGTGCTCGACGCGATCGCCTCCGTACTGGGCCGCAAAGACCCCCAAGCGCAAGCCTTCGCACGCCTGTGGAAAGCGCTCGACGATACCCTGCGGTCGGAGGCACGCCTGACATCCCACGAACCGCAATACATGCTCGACTGTGCATGGCAGGCGTTCGGCAAAGCCGAAATCTGGCAGAAAACGGCGTTGCGCAACAACGCCGAAGGCCGCGCGGCCAACGACCGGCTCGACACCGCGATGCGCCTGTTCAGCTACGCGTCCGGCGGCGAATCGAACGGCGTGACGGCAGCGCACACCATCGACGCGTTCATCGAACAGGTCCGCGCGCTCGCCATCGAAGCCGACTCCCTGGCGCACACCGCGCCGATCGATCAGGCCGTGACGCTCACCACGCCCGCCGGAGCTGCCGGAAAACATTGGAAACTAGTATTCATGCCTGCGTTCCAACAAGGCCAATGGCCGAACCTCTCACCGCGCAACACCCTGTTTGGCGGGGAGGAGCTCGCCGACATCATGCTGCATGGACGACTGTCCGACGACATCGTCACTTCCGCAGGCCGCGAAAACGCGCAGCTCGCCGCGGTGCTCGCCTCCGAACAGAAAAGCCTCCTTGTGGCGCTCACCCGCGCCGATGAGCGCGTGACGGTAAGCGCGGTCCTCAACGAAGACCATGTGCCGTCCGACTTCCTCTACGGCTACCTGCCGGAATGGTTCGACCGCGACCGGGATGCCGATGCGGAAACACGCGTGTACACGGCGGTCGGCGAGGCCGGCGAATACGCGGGACTGGAGGCCGACCCGCGTGGCCTGGTCGCCGCCGCGCGAAGCGTGCTGGCCCATGCGCCGGCCGATTCCCCCCAAGCGCGCGATGCCGCGCAAGCCTTGGCGTTGTTGGCATCGCATGGCATCGCCGCCGCGAATCCCGACAATTGGGCGTTCCTTACGGAACATGCGGGAGCCGACGATATGACGGGAATCGACGGCAAGATGGAATCTGACGGAAAAACGGAGCATGTCGACAAGGCGAAGCTTATCGAACAACCGGAATCCATCGAAAAAACGGACGGCCAATCCGACGTGGTCACCCTTTCTCCATCCGCCGTGGACAGTTTGTGGGCGTGCCCGGTGTGCTGGATGCTGGAGAACCGTTTCGCCGGCCCACGCATGGGCAGCGCGGCCACCAGCTTCGGCTCGCTCATCCACGCCGTCGCGCAACAGGCCACCGAAGCCGGCCTCGACCTGCCCCAAAACCACACCGCGGTAAGCGACGAGGACAACATCGACGAAATCGCCCAATGGATGATCAGCCGATACAAGACCCTACGTGGCGACCTCAACGCCATCGACGACCCCGAGGAACGGTACAAGGCGCTCGGCAAGGACGCGAAGGCGTCGGTCGCATTGCGCAACATCGCCACATATTTCGTCAAGTCGAACCGTACGGGATACCCGTCGAACAACACCGAAACCATCACCGTGGGAACGTTGGACCATGCCGAAGCGGAACGGCAGTTCGCCGCGCGATTCGACTTCGACGACATCCTCGACGCCTACAACGCCATCGACGGCAACGCTCCGATCTCCCGCGACGAACTCATCGCCATCATGGGCGCGCTCGTCGACGGCTGGCCGGAAACCGGCATGAGCGACCGGCTCACCGTACGCCTGTCGGGCAGAATCGACCGTCTTGAACACCGCCGTACCGCCGACGGCCGCGAACAGGTACGGCTGATCGACTACAAAACCGGCAAAGTGCCGAACGGACGCTCCCTGTTCAGCGACCTGCAGCTCGTCTGCTACCAGCTGGGCCTCGCATTCCCGGAACACGGCGGAAAACGCGGCGCGCAGGCGATCGCAGCCATGCCGGACATCACCCAAAGCGCCCTGTTCCACGTCATGGAATACGCGGCACCCGCGCCACGCAAAGGGCAAGGCGACGAAGCGTACCACCAGCAGGCGCTGTTCGCCGGCGGAAGCATCAACGCGGGCGATTTCATACCCCGCAAATACGTGCCCAAAATGGCCAGCGTCTTCACCAGCGGCCTCGACGACGTCGAACGGCCGGCGCAGGTCAGCGAAGAACATTGGAAGCAACTTCTGGAATCGCGGTCGAAGATGACGGTATGGTCGCTGACCATGATCTCCCGCGTCTTCTATGCGGCCGCGGCGAGCCGGGCCACCCGCATCACCGCGCGTCCGACCGTGGAACACGTCGGATACTGCAGAACGTACGGCAGTGGGGTCTGCCCGGCCTGCCAAGGCGAGCAGAACACCGTATTCGAAAGGACCGTGGCATGAACGGGAGTAACGGTATGAACGGAAGCATGTCAACGAACGGGGCCACAGCAAAGGGCGATGCGATGGGCACTGTGCCGGCCGCCACGCCGAAATTCACCGACAGTCCGGAACAGGCCGCCGTCATCCAAGCCCCCTCATACGAGGACGTGGTCGTGGTGGCGGGCGCCGGCTCCGGCAAAACCTACA
>OHAC01001499.1_pt1 | contig 21231 bp, 19 predicted proteins | sample 1577051 | NCBI WGS metagenome assembly OHAC01 (sample SAMEA3541499, study PRJEB24748) | human gut metagenome | biome: human gut; feature: human-associated habitat; material: faeces | place: China | collected 2012 | reverse complement strand
TGATAAGCACTATTTTTTTAGCCACAAGTGTTACAAAAAAGCTTGACCACAACAACAAACGAATTGAAGAGAAACTTGAAAAGCTACGTGACTGTCATAAAGAACAGGAAAGAAAAAAGTTAGTTGCTGATTTGGATGTGCTTCTTGAATTCTTAGCGAAAGAAGGTACTGAAAAAGACAGTTGGGAGTTTAAAGGCCGTGAAGACAGGAAACTGCAAATGTTTTTAAAATGGCTTCTCGTGAATACTCCAACAATGGCAATGTATGCTTCGAGCGATAGCAATAAGAGGATCAATGCACTGGATATGAAGGTATATGGATCGGTCTATTTGAACCGATATATGAAGGTACATATTATTAATTCAATGCTGGAAAAGGCAGAGATGGGATTTGAACGATTCAGTTCCATGGTATGGTGCGGTTACAGTTACTTAGGCCTGGAGTCACCGAAAGTTAGTGTTTGCTTTGTAAAACGCGGTAAGTTGGCACGGGCGGGGTACGGAGAAATGATTTTCCCGTTGACGGGGAACGATATGAAAAAATTGCAGGAAAAAATTGAGGATGAATATAAAAAGGCTGAAACTGAAATCATCAATTATTATAAAAAAGTATCAGAACCGGTCATCAACGAGATAATAAAATTATTAGGAAAAGAAAATTCAGTTAATGAACAGGAAGAAAAGAAAACAAAAGCAATTAGGCGCTTTTTGGAATACCATTTTGAATTTTTAAAATATAGTAAAACAAAGCCGGACAATCGTGCTGATTTGACTGAGAACGAGATTCAAAGTATTGCAAAGTGTTTCATCGAGAAAAGACCTGAAAAGATTGAAATTGAGATGGTAGGTGAAGAGACTATTAAGAAATTGGGATATTTTGTAAATGAGTTATTGACAAAGTTAAATGATTATGATAAAATGTATCCCAATCATTTCTTAATGGATGGTCTTTTCTCAACTGGTGAGTTCTCTCGTCTGGTCGCGTATGTAAGTTATGAATCTAAAATGAATTCCTCAGAAGAACATGTGAAAGCCCTGTATAAAAGTCATATGATGGAAATGCAGGATGCATTAGTTGAGCAACATAAGAGAAGTTTTAAACTTGGGTTGAGTAGGGAGTTCCCAGAGTATTGTGACTCATTGCGCGCAATAAAAGTTTAAAATCGAAAGAGCCATACGATAAAAAAGAACTAATGACAATACACTTATAAGCACATATACGATATAAAATATATAAGTGCATATCAGGAGACAGGATAATATGATGCAGAACCAGGAAAAAATAGAACTTCTGAAAAAAGCCAAAGGCTCAATCGATAATGAATTTACGCAGCTTGAGGAAATATACGTCATTTTATATGCAATATCTAAAATAGTGATGGATGAGACCCGGTCAAAGACGATGGTTCCGATTAAGAGTTTAATTATGTCAGAAAAAATTGAGATCTACGAGCGAAATTTATCGACAGTAGATGATAATTTCGTGAATGAGCTTTTAGGAACTCTTGAGAAGATACAGGGAGAATGGCGGATCTATATTAATCAGGAAATCGGTTCATTGACAAAACGCTATGTGATGGCACATGAATTTTCACATTATATAGTAAATTCTATCGAAACAATAGATGAAAGTGAAAATTGCACTAATGTATTATTCCCGCTAAATACAGGGGAACAGATTTGTGATATTATATCTTCTTTTTTACTCTTGCCATTTGGAACAGTTGTAAAATTGCTAAACACATATATAGATAACAGGCGGAAAGAATATGGCAGTCCCGTTAATTTAGATGAGTGGATTCAGTATCTTGGAAATGAAATGGGATTAACGGAATATCATACAATTTTAAGTTATCAGAATATACGTTATTTAGCAGGTGCTTTATATCAGTACAGCAAAGTGAAAAGTAAGCGGGGTAGAGTTTCCAAACTTCTGAAGGATTTAAATGTAACTCTTGAAGATGAGATTCAGATGATAGAAAAGAATATGGAATTTTTCCAGAGACATTAATGGCCTCTGGTATCAGGCGTTAAAGGAGGCATATAACAGAGGAATGTTGTGTCTCCTTTTTTGCTTGGTAAATATCCATCTAAAAAATAAACCGTTTATTTTAAAATCTGGAGGGGGATTTATATGGGAGTGTTTGTGAACCCGGATAATTCTGAGTTTCAGACCGTAGTGAACTCTAATATATATATTGATAAGACAGGGCTGCTGAAATACACCAATGAAGTAATGAATACACTTCAAGGGTATATTTGCAGCAGTTCTCCAGAAAGATTTGGTAAATCTATTATAGCTAGTATGCTTGCGGCCTATTACAGCAAGGGATGCAATTCGGAAGGATTGTTTTCAAAGCTGAAAATTGGTGGTGAAACAGATTGGAAAAAGTATTTAAATCAATATAATATAATTTATTTAGATCTGCAATGGTGCATAGAATCCGCAGGAGGACCAAATGAAGTTGTTCCCTATATTTCAAAAAATGTTAGTAAACGTCAAATCACTCGCCTTGGCTAAACCGCGCTCTTATGAGATACTCTAAAAGACACGAAAAAACTATTAGTTTTTTAGAGGAGGTTACTACCATGGACCAAATAACTCATGATATTCGACGTGCCAACTGGCTGAATCTCATCCAGCAGAGACCTGCCAGTACTACAATAAAACAATGGTGTCTTGATAACGGTATCCGGGAAAAGTCCTATTACTATTGGCAGCGAAAGTTCCGGAAAGAAATGGCAGGACAAATGGAAGTTCCGTCGGCTGTACCCAAAAATGAAGCAGTTGCTTTTACAGAAATCCCTTTTTCATGCACTGCCAGTCCTTTGGAAGCATCGGATTCCGAAGAACTTCTGTCTGGTCATCCAGCCGCAGTTCTCAAATGTGGCAGTTTTACGATCGCTGTTACGAATGACATATCTGATGCTCTTCTTTCAAGGATCATTCGGGAGGTGTCCCATGCTTGAAGATGCCGCAGGGATTCGGAAAGTCGTGCTTGCATGCGGCTATGTCGATCTGCGCAAAGGGATCGATGGCCTTTCTAGAATCATTGGTGATAAATATCATCAGAATCCATTTGAAAAGGGAACTTTATTCCTGTTCTGCGGGAGGAGTTCTGACCGGATCAAAGGGCTTTTATGGATGGGATTATCCGCAGACTTTTGTTATCCGTACATTTTATTTTCTTATGATACCGGACGCTGGATTTCTTGAAAAAATGTGCGGATAAAAATTACCTTAAACCACAGATACGAGCCAGTTCTTCTTCATCATCTGGCCATTCTGGGCTCACAGGTTCAGCAATAACTACGCCACCAGCATTTACCACTTGCTGCTTTTGCACAAGCGATGGAAATGCATAATGGTCTTTTGTTGTCTGAATACTGGCATGACCCAATGCGGAAGCGATGGCTTCTACCGCGACTCCGTCGCGGTAAAGACCGGTCGCATGTGTCCGACGCAGCATATGTGGGTAAACATTTCTGGGAAGATCTGGATATGTGTCTCGTATAATATCTGCATACTTTTTGACGATTCGTTCAACATTCCGTTCCGACATTCGGCTTACATGTCCATGCTGCACTGTATAGATAAAAGGGGGGTTATTCGCTGGTCTGCTTCCATGATACTCAGTAAGATAGGTCTTAATAAGTGGGATTGCCTCTTCTGCCAACGGAGCCATGCGCTCTTTTCCGCCCTTTCCTTGTATCTTTAAAAATGGAATATCAGAATCTATTACAACATCTCCGATATCAAGTTTTATCAGCTCATCAGTGCGGATCATGGTATTAAATAAAACTACATCAAGTGCATGATGTATCTGTTTTTCTTGATACAGGAATCGAAGAAAACGACAGATTGCCCCTTCTTCCATAAGCCTGGAAATTGATTTTAAATGTGATAACTCTAAAAAATGATAATCCGATATGTCCTCATAGCTAACAGCTAAAATATTTGCTTTCCCCTTGGATTGAAGATATTTCAAGAATAAGCAACATCTTCTCCGGATGTTTTCCATCTGAGTTTCAGAAAGTGATGCCTGAATGCTTTCTGTAAAACAAGCCAATACTTTTACGAAAGTCTCTTCTAAGTGCAGTGCAGAATAAGGCTTTCTTGATGAAACCAAGACATTTGAAACAACTCCATTGGCATAAACAGCGTTGATTTTTTGAATTACCGCGGTGTGAAGGACCTTACCTTTTAATCCAAAAGGGAGATCGGAACCGCTGTGAAGTAATTCTTCTCCGAGTTCTGGTGAATAAGATAGCTCATTTGTCATTAAGTATTCCTGCATGGATTCAAAAATCTTTTTGTATAAATGCAGGGAATGCTCCGAGTAGTGGTTCTCAATCATAAAATCGAGAACAATGTTGGCGTTAGTCTTAAATTTTTCCATGATGGTTACCTCCTTAAAAATGAGGATACATCATATATTTTTATCCGCATACTTTTTTCAGACATGCCATGCGTAACGCTATAAAACAATGAAATGTGCGGATAACAAAAGTCTACGGATAAGCCCTCCCACAGCAGTGCTTTTATACGATCGCATCTTCTTCCGCAGAACAGAAACAGCGTATTTTTATCATAAGGATCCAGATTGAATTGAAAACGGATAATGCCAGCCAATCCATCAATTCCGCAGCGAAGATCGGTAAACCCCATTGCCAGATATACCTTTTTGAAGCCAGAGGCGTCTGCATCATTCAACATGATTCATGCCCTCTATGACCTGCCGGAGCAGTGTCGGTGATATGTCCGAAAATACTTCGATGCAAAGTCCGCTGACGCTTTTCATCCGAAGTATAGGTCCTGCTTTTTCAGTGAGATTTTTGGCCTTGATGAAACAGACATCAAAAAGAGAGCTGAGGAATATGGTAAGCTGCTGAATATCAGCCAGTCATACATAAGCACGGAGGCACAGGATAATGGCGAGGAAGAAGACGATTGAAACAATTGAAACCGAAATTTCCAAAGTGAAATCGGATATGTCCAAGCTGCAAGACCGGTATGATAAACTTGCAGAAAAGCTTGAGGAACTGCAGGAACAGAAGCGTCGAATTGAAGCTGACACCATCATGGAAGCCTATCTAAAAAGCGGTAAAAATTTCGATGATATTATGACATTTTTGAGCCCATGATGGTGTTTAGTGTAACTTTTTTGCAGAGTTCACATTCACGCTGATTCTGTGTGGGGAATCCCATCTCAATGATACCCTCCGCAAGCCCGTTCACGAAGCACTGCGCCAGCGAATCACCGTCCATTACAATTACACCGGACTGGCTGACGACGAAGTTTCCAGATACATCCTGCATAAACTTCAACTGGCTGGTGCGGCTGCCCTAGCCGCCGCGCATAGTTTCACGCAGGGAAATCCCAGACTGATTGACAATCTGATGACCGATGCCCTGACAATCGGCTCCCAGCAGGAACGGAAAGTCATCGATGCTGAAACAATCCCGGCTGCTGTCGAAAATCAGGGGCTTTACTGATGAAGTTTTCAAAGTTCATTTCAAAGGCTATGACAACGTGCCGTCAAGCCGAGAGAAAAGTGCGGTAAGTCCCGGTACGGCACAATCTGGTAGGCAAATCCAGAGAAAATACCGTGCGGTTTATGCCTACCACAGTGTGCCGCCGGACAGCACCACACTCCCATACAACAGTATCATCCAAAACATCGGCTGCCGGTAATTCACAAGGAAAAAGCTCTCCGCCAGAAGCCCCATCACCGCACAAGCCATGGCCGCATCTGCGTACCGCAGTTTCCGCCCAAGCCAGACTAGCAGACATAGAGTCGGAATCAGACCATAACAGAACATCACGCTGAACAGGCAGCAATGAATCTCATTCACCTGACTAGCCAGTGTAAACCGGTCAAATCCGCCTTCCCCGGCTCCATACAGGAGATACTGCGGATACAGCACAAGCTTCTCCATTCCGCGATCCAGAAAAAGTCCCAGCAGACCGCCATGAGCCACCTTCCATATCTTCTCCTGAATCCGCGTCAACATGTTATAGTCCACCGTCTTCACATCAAAATCCGCTGCAGGCCATATCAACCACAAAAACAGGCCAAACAGAGCCACTCCGATGACGCTTCCCAGGGTCCAGACCTTCATAGACACACCTTTTCTACTCCCCACCCGATACAGGGCATGCAAAACAGCCAGAACCGTAAAAATCAAAACTCCCAGCAAAATTCCCGTAGACTTCGATGCCGCAATCACCGGCAGCGCCAGCACATAAAACACAGGAAAGCTCCGATCCCCAAATCGGCACCGGTACAGATACAAAAGCAATATCATCATAAACAGGAAAAACGCCAGCTGATTCGGATCATTAAAGGTTCCCTGATAGCGAACCGCACCCCAGTATTCCCGGAAGATACGTCCGCGCCCCGTCAGATATATCAGCAGTTGCACTCCGATATTTACCTTAACCACACGATTAATCCCGGTCAAAAAAGCTTTTCCGCCATATTCCGTCAGATAGCAGAAACTCCAGATAGCACAGGCATTGAAGATCCAAAAGCAGGTATACTTAAAAAATTCACCTCGTCCCAGGCGAATCCCATAATATGCATTAATTATCACAACAGATGCCAAAAACACATAAAACAGCCATTCTGTCTTCAGCTGAAAAAGCCGCTCCGGTCTTCTTCTCATACAGTCACATAACAGCATAAAAAAAGAGGCGAACAGACATACATCCGCCGCCTCCATCCCCCCTGAAGGGAATAAATAAAATTGTTTCAAAAATATAAAAAGCAAAAAAAATAAGACCGCCGCTGCCGTCCCATTTCCATCCGGTATACTTCTATTCCATTTCTGCAAAACGTCCATAGATCTCCCTCATCTTCTTTTCCACTGTATCCAGACTAAATTCCTGGCTTCGCTGGATGCAGGCTTCCCCCATCTCTTTCCAGCGATTCTTCCTGGACAGCATATCCTCAAGAGCTTCTGCCCAGACATCTGCATCCTGAAGCTGGCTAAGCATGAACCCGCCCGGGCAAAGCTTTCTTTTCCGATCCGCCGACAGGGTCCAGCTATCTCCCATCAGATCCGTATTGCCCCGAATCTCCGAACAGATCACCGGAAGCCCACTTGCCATCGCCTCCAGCATCGCCCGCGGCAGCCCTTCCTGAAAGGATGGAAAAAGGAAGATATCCGAAGCTCCAAAGATCTCCAGCATATCTTCCCTGTATCCTAAAAACGATATATGATCTGCAATTCCAAGCCTGTCCGCCAACCCATGAAGATGCTCGTTCAATTCTCCATGTCCGCACAAAAGCAGATGCAGCTTTTCATATGCACTACGATGCGGCTCATCCTTCATTCTGGCAAGCATCCGGAACAGAACCTCCTGATTCTTCCTGGGTATCATCTCCCCGGATGTCAGAAGCACCACCTGATCAGGCCGCATCCCCAGCCTTTCTCTCTTCCTCTGCCTTTCCTTATCCCCAGGAAGGCGAAATTGAGAACGATCTATCCCCACTCCCGGCACATAATCCACATACTTCGCATGAAACTTCCGCTTCGCCAACCCATAATCTTCCCGGTTAATACAGAGCTGCTGATCCGTATACCTCGACAAAAACTTTTCCATAGGATAATAAAACAGCCAGTTCTTCCACGACGCCCCTTTAAAAAAATGGAATCCATGCGCCGTATAAATCACCGGGCCTGTCCCCGTCGCATGTGCCGCCAGACGAGCCATGACACCACCCATGGGCGTATGACAGTGTACCAACGAAAAATGCTCCCTTTTCATCAAATCGCACATCTGTCGGTACACCAGACAGTTCTTTGCACTGAACGGACTTCTGACAAAATCAATCTGGTGTCGAATTATCCCGGTTCCATCCAGGCGATGATTATCCGTACCATAGGAAGGTGTATGAAAATTCGAAGCATAGTGAACCTCATAACCTAACTCCTGCAAAATACGCACATTGTTCAGCTCAAACTGAGGAACGAAGCCGCTGACGTGGGTAACCAGAAGGACCTTGCGGGCAAGTATCTTCTTCTCAACTTTCATCTTTCTATCCATGTTCATTCGCCTTGCTCCTCCTGTGTTTTATACACTAACAGAGATGATAACTTCTATAAATAATCTAAACCGCTATCTCTTTATTTCAGACATTTCTAATGTTATTTCACTTGAATTGGCTAACGCTCTCTTGTCCATAATTTCATAGCTATATGTTGAGCATCTTCAAACTTACCATTTATGAAAAGTTTTCCTTGAAAATTATTTGTTAATGTCGTTATCATTAATGCCATTTTCTCCTGTTCACTTCTCGTATTTGAAGTGATCTCAACTACATACCATTTTTCCGCTTCTAAATTGGGCTTACTCTTAATATTTACATTAAAGATATCCCCATCTTTAAATTCAGACATGTTTATATTTTGGGAATAAAGCTTTCTTCCTGAATCCTTTTCTAACACAGTCAGCGCCAAAAACTGATCCGCATCGTATTGATTTCCCCACGTAATAGTATAAAATTGTATCTTTTCAAGATGCGTATTAGACTTTGCTAAAAATTCTTCTGATAATGTGGTTTTCGACTCACAAGTGATAACTCCGCTTAAATCTGAATATCTGCAGCTATTATTAACAGTGCTTTTCAATCTTAACCCTGTCACATCGGCTACTGCTACAATCATATATAAGCAAATAATTGTGACAAGGAATTTCGCGAAGTACCCCCCCTCCCCATAATACTTCTTATGCACTATATTTGAGATGATAGAACTTATAATAACTAGAACCACATATATAAACCATATGTAATTTGAAGCATAATCAATATTTAAATCAAATATATTATCAACCGTTTTTATGAAAATTTGCACCGGAATATGCCACAAAAATATATCCATTGAAATATTTCCTAAAAACATTAACGGCTTAATCTCCATTATATTTCGAACATGCACTTCATTAATTACAGCAAACAAGACTATCGGCCATTCAACTAATATCAACAAGAACTGACCAATTCTTTCAGTTTCCCAAAAATCATAAGGTGAAAAATGCAATGCAATTCTAAATATTATAAATCCAAGCAGCAACTGAAATGACAACTTTTTTTTCATTTCACGTTCTAACCAATTATTAATTTGGCATATAAGTGTCCCTATATAAAAACAGGCAATTCCCCTTAACATAAATATGTTAATAATTGGTCTATTGATTGTATTCGCCCATATTAAGGCAATAGCGCTAGTTGCCAAACTCAAATTTATAACAGCATAAAGATTCTCATCTTTCTTGGAAATCTTTGTCGTTATATAATATAAAATATACAGGAATATTTCCACACTTATACACCAAGCTGGTCCATTAAATGACTGTTCTAATGTTAACCATCCCGTTTGAATGCACAAAAGATTTAAAGCAAAATGCCACGGTGAAACTTTATAAACATAATACGTTCCTGTAATTGCATAATATAAAACCTGCAAAATCAGTGTCACCATTAACGTATCAAAAAAAAGAGGATACAAATGTTTATATCTTTTTGCCATATACGGAAAAAATTCCATTCCTTCATCAATCTTATCTTTATAACAATATGCCATTACAAAACCCGAAATCATAAAAAACAATTCAACAAAGTATTGCCCGACATTATAAAACACATTAAATATTGATTGAAATGGCATTCCTTCACTTCTAGATTGCATATTTAAATAATGCCATAAAAATGCAATTACCAAACATGAAATACCCTTCAAACTATCAATTGAATTTATTCTTTCTCTTTTCATATCAACCTATGTTCCCAATCCTAAATACTAGCTACTAGCAAAGCTCTTATTTTAGTAGCCTTCTACAAATATTATGATTTTTTCAAAATATATACATTGTAATTAATTCTAAAACTATGTAAATGTGTACTTATAAACTCTGACTTGTTTATAGTAATTATTACTGAGCTAGATTGTCATTGGTACAATACCTCGACTATCTAGCTCTAGTATCATAATGACGTAAAAATTTTCCTTAAGTATTCTATAATTTACCGGAATAATTTCTTTACTTAAAATTCTATATTTTCCAACTTCTGGACGGCATATTTAAAGAATTGCAACGCAAACATTCATAATTCAACTATTCTGTCACATTATCTTTTAACAATTTATCCAATGCCAGCTCAACATCTAACACTTTAACCTTTGCTGCCAAACCATTGTTTTCCGCCCATAAAATTTCAACATTTTTTCCATGCCCAAAGTTTCCAGAATACATAGTTGGTCTATCAAAATACTTATACTTTCCAAATATAAGCACTGATGGAATATTAAAACAATTAGCCATATGAGCAAACATGCTGTCAATCCCTATAAACGCATCTGCCCGCTTCAATATAAGCGCAATTTTTTGAATGTCATGAATATACGTACAATCATAATATCTATCACTCTTTATTTTGACAATTCTTTCTAATCCTATTTCAACTATCGATATTCCTTTTTCATTTAAATCATTCGCTAACTTTTCCCACTTTTTATATTCCCAATCTTTACACGATTCTGCACTCTTACAATGAATAACAATAAACTTTTGCGGTAATTCTATATCAAGTTTTAACTCTGGGTTCAAATAAAATTTTGGTGTATCGTCCAGTGCCGGAAGTCCTGCAGAATAGCAAAAATTCGCCAACAATGATCCATAATTTAAATATGTGAATTCATCTATTTGTGGATTATTATTATTCCAGTGATACCTGTCTGTAACCACGCATCTTCTTCCATTTTGATGACAATCAATTATTATGCTATTATTATTTTTTCTTAGTTTCTCGATATAATCCATTGACTCAGATAAACATTTCACTACTTTTATCTTGTCTATATATGGATTATATTTCACTATTTCCATTGCGGGTTCTTTCACAATCCACACTATTTCAGAACTAGGTTCTATAGATTTAAGATAGCGTGCAATTGGTTCGCAGGCAATAACATCGCCCATTGATTCAATACAATGAATATAAAAAACTAACTTTTCTACACCCTTGGCTTTCTTTTCATTAATCTCATCTAAAATAATTTCACCATCGACTTTACCGATTTCTTTTCTAGCCTCTTCTAATGCATCCTTTGTTGCTTGTAAATACGCATAGCCCCAGTATAAATCCGGCTCCAATGCTGCACTTTCAGCCCATTCATTCCATGAAAGAACAAATACATAATTTTCTGCTCGCTCTCTATTACACTCTGTATGCATAATATTCTCTTTAAGCCATTTTTTGTAATGCAATGGTGTTGAATTAACTGTTATAAAACAATTATTTGAATATGCCTTTCTTGGACTATTATCAAAATTTACCATAGCAGATCTGTATACATTTTTTTCTTTATACTGACATACAAATCTCTTTTCATTTATAAACTTATCCATATCCAATAGCAACAACGATTTTGCATTAGAATTACAATAACCATTCAATTCATAATGCTCACATGCCGAAATATTTATAGTTGGATATTCCACCAATGCATCTGCTCCCCAAGATTTTACTTCATCATTAAAATCTCCCGCTGTTGATAACATGACATATAAATCTGGATAACCTGCTTTTTTTACATATCTTCTTAAATTATTAATAAGTTCTACGAATCTACCTTTTTCAAAAATTCGGCATGCATATATCATAAATACAGGTTTTCCATCAATTTTTATATACCTTTCATCTTCAAACAAAGGTAACAAATCCGAGAATATGCGCTCATCATCCCCCTCTTGAAGCTTTTGCTCAAAGATCATATCTTGACTCTCTCCGTCCCAAAGCGCAGTCCAATTCTCTGTACACCAATTAATACAAAAATGAATATCTATGTCTTTATTCTTCAAAAAAAGTTCAACTGGTTTTTCCATTGTTCTCTCTCCAGAAAACCAATACCAATCAAAACAGAAGCCATATATACCATATAAATTTGCCAATTCAGCTTGCCTTTTCATTGTATCGATATTTAATAAATTATAAAATCCCAAATCATATGGCAATCTAGGTTGGTTATGATTTACAAACAACGGCATACTTCTAGAAACACTTGTCCACTCTGTAAATCCTTTCCCATGATATTTATCATTCACATCCATCTGATAGTATTGTGGTAAATACCAAGCAATTAATTTCGTATCATTTCTACTTCGGACGAATGGACGTTCTGTGATATTTACGAAATTATTGTTTTCTTCTGGATGCCTTAATAGATAATTATTTCTTTCTATGTAATTGATATATTCTTCTATGCCCCTTTTTCTTATTTCTGTTCTTTCAAATTTCTTTTTTATCTTTCTGTTCGCATATTTTATGGTGTAAAACACTCCATGTTCTCGAACACACTTAATTCCACCACATAATTTATTTAAGATATTCACTAAAACTCCTCCCTATTGTTTTCCAATTCAGCTACACTAATATTATTGACAATTTTATCAAATACCTGAACCGGTAAAATAGAATACATGCAAGACGGTTTCAATTCTCCTCTAACACAATGATCCAACCAATCTTGCTTTTGCCACTCACATGGATAAGGGCAACCATTACCCTTGATATTTATGTTGTTTTTATACCCATAAAAGTTCATTGATGTGGGACCAAACAAAACCACCGAACATCCTCCATTTATAGATTCTCTAAGATGTACATATCCTCCCTCACAATCTATATGTAATGCGCTATTTTTTAATAATATTTTCACTTCTTCCATAGTGGTTTTCCCAACCAAATTCACATCAATTCCATTCATTAGCTCACATCGATCTTCGGAAATTCCCATCTGAACCAAAATGACTGTCGGATATCTTTTTTTAATCAATTCAATTAATGTGTTATAATATTCTAACGGCCATAGCTTTACTACATTTTTAGAATAATTAGAATCGCTTCCTCTATGAAATGTTATATATTTTTTTCCGAGAAGCTTAACACTTGACAAATAACTTTCTTCCCCTACAATTTGAGGATTATATTCAAATTCGGGCTGAATTTCTAATTTCCCATCAAAATCCGCTTGTTGAATTCTCTTTATCCCCATATTCCCGCTGTAAAAGGCTGTCATTCCATCAAAATACGGAGCATTTGCAAAAACAACCCTGTTTTCTTTTTCAAATTTCTTGCATGATTTTACATAATTCCATAACTGTACGTTTTTCTTTTTAATCTTCTTTTCTACTGCTTTATAAACTAGTGGATATCTTCCAACTCCAATAATCAAATCGTAATTATGCTTCCAATTTTCTTCAGGTTCTTTGTAATAATTTGTACAAATATCACTGTTTTTTAATAATGCGTCAGCTTGTCCCCATCCTCTTGAGAAAAAAACATCTATTCTCATTTTAGCGGTGCCAAATTTTTTTTTAAACTTATAAAGATAATTACAGAAAATCAAATTATCTCCAAATCCCCCTCCAATAACAAAAGCTACATTTAAATTTCTTTTGTCAATTCTTAAGTTCAATTTGTTCTTTGAATCATCTTGTAATCTGCCTGACACCATCCTAATATCTTTTTTACACAACACCTTCAAGTTCCAAATTATTAATTTTATTGCTGATCTTTTAAAATCATCTCTATATATATCACGATAAGAATCTACTCTTCCTTGTAAATCGTCATAATAATTTTCTATTACAAATTTACTTTGTATCTTCATTGAAATGTTTTCTAATAATTTCATCTTCATTTCCTTATTTGATATTTTTTCGTTATAAAAGCTTATCAACTTTCTCAATTATTTCTTCTGCTGTATTCATTGAAATGCACCGCGGCACTCCATCTATACCGCATTCCGGATCAAATCGATTTATATTCTCAATACCACAACCCAGACAGGGAATGACAGCTACTATATCCACTGGCATATTTTCTCCTGGCCGTTGTTCTTCGACCTTATATGGAAAAAACCTTCCTCGATTCCATCCGGCAGCTAACACAACACATGGTGTATTACATGCCGCCGCTATATGTGCTCCCCCTGTATCATTAGATACAACTATTGATGCATGACGTGCTAATTTTATACATTCCTCCAATGTTGTTTCTCCCATCATATTGCTGCATTTCTGTTCCAAATCTACATATTTATCAGGTGACACTTTTTTCATTTCTTCAAGAATCCGATTTCCCAATTCTCTATATTTACCAGAACCCAGAATTAAGCATCTGTCAATCCCTTTGCTTAGAAGGTGCTCTATAACTCTTGCAAAATTTTTGAAGTTCCAAATCTGTATCGATGCATCTGCATCTGGGAATACTATTGCATACTTTCTTTCTGGCACCTCTATATTGCAGGGAATATCAGGTAATCGAGGAAGTCTAGCTTTAAACTCCTCTATCCCCAATCCCCGCATAAACTCTGCATTTTTTATCAATTCCATTTGATTTAAGTCACAATCGATTATTTTATCGTATATACTATCAGAGCGTTTTAATTGTTTACTTCCCATCTCTGAAAGGTCGCTTTTTTGTGCAATCCTAGTATTGGCCTGTATTGCAAGCACAAATAAATCAGAAAGAATTGAACGTGATGGATTGAAATTTATAATAACATCCCCCTTAAAATGACAAGCTCTTTTTATTGTTTTTATCCGCTTAAATCCCTCTGTATCTAAACAAATGACCTTATCAAAATATCCCGTTGCCTCCGCAATACTTTTCACATTTTTGTACCTATATGTTATAAACACTATCTTCTGTTTCGGATATAATCTTCTAAATTCTCTTGCAGAATCCAACCATAGGCAAAAATCTCCAATATGTGCAAAACGAATCACATATACATAATTGCTATTTATATATTTTTTCCTTAATGCTCTTAAACGCAGTATTTGAAATAAAACTTCATTTAATCCTTTTGAGAAATTTCTTTTTAAAGATTCTTTCATTTGTCTGCCTACTTTCTGCCTTGATATAGACCTATTTACAATCCGAGTTCTTTAAGTGCGATCTCAACAACATCCATGCAATGTTCTTTTGATATAAGTTCTATACATCGATATGTTCCTTTGGTTCCAAACGGATAACGACAAGGAACATCTTTCATTGCATTGCATCCCTGGCAGGACATTCCTGCATCTACCACCCATAAAGGAAGACTTTCCCCTTTCTCTGCTTTATACGGGAAAAAACGACCCAACTCATTATCGCCCATCAATACAATCGATGGAATATGGCATGCTGCTGCCATATGCATAGCGCCTGTATCATTACCAATTGCCATTTGCCCTTTATTTAACAATGTAATAGTATCTGGCAGCGTCTTCCTGCCTGCCAGATTTTCTGCCTGTCCTTTCAGTTCCATTTGTTCCATTACAGTATTTATCTGTTCAAAATCTTCTTTTCCACCACATAATTTACAGTTCCATCCCGTTCTGCGGATAATTTTATCTAACACGTAAGCATACTTCTCTGCTTCCCATATTTTTGTAGGTCCAGAAGCAGCTGGAAAACAAACAAAATAGTTTTCTTTATTTTCATATAATTGCCGCATATCTGGATACCCAACCTTAAAATCTATCCATCCTAACCCACGTATTAACTCACCACACCGTATCAGTTCATGCTTTATTCCTCCGCTTGCCGGAATAATTTGATCATATCCCCTATTTGTCCAGGTCAACTGTCGTGCCGAAAGAAATTTTGCATTCGTATCCAAAGTGATTCTTTTTCCTGCTTTACATGCAAATAATAAAATATCTGTAAATGCTACTCTAGAATATGCCGGCTGTATTACTTCATCAAATTCCAACTTCATCATCCGTTTGAATTCAAAAAATCGTGTATAATTATGGATATCAATATTAAAAACTTCATCGAAATATTGAGGCATTGACTCTGCAAAATGTTTTGTAGGTTTAATAGAGTCTAACATCAAAACAATCTTTTTATCAGGATATAGCTGCCGAAATGCCTTAGCACAACTCAACCATATAATAAAATCTCCAAGCCCATCTGTTCTTGCCAGAAGTATCTTTCCTGTTGTCTTAGACGGTCTTCGATGTTTTGCTGTTTTACTGTAGTACCACAATAGAATCATTTCCAATTGATGTGCCAACACTGGTTTAAATTTTTTTATTAATTTAGGAAGCTTCATTATATTTTCTTGCCCCGTCAAAATCCTTATTTTTGTAGTATTCACATACAATATTGGTTTTTCCCATTGAAACCATATTTCCATGATCTAACCATAGCACCCGATTACAAAGTTTTTCTATCTGCTCAATACTATGAGACACGATTAAAACTGTTGTCCCACCGTCCATCAGTTCTTGAATTCTCTTCTCGCATTTTTCCTGAAAACTTCTATCCCCAACAGAAAGGATCTCATCCACAATCAAAATATCCGGTTTTACCAATGTCGCAATTGCAAATCCAAGCCGGGCGACCATACCGGATGAATAGTTTTTAATTGGAACATCCATAAAATCTCTTAATTCAGAAAATTCTATGATTTCCTCCTGTTTTGATTCAATAAATTTCTTTGAATATCCAAGAGTCAATCCATTTAATAATATGTTTTCCTTGGCTGTTAATTCAATATCAAAACCTGCTCCCAGTTCAATTAATGGTGAAATTGAACCATTTACGGTTACTGTTCCTTCCGTTGGACTTAATATACCAGAAATAATTTTTAACGTAGTACTTTTTCCACTTCCATTGTCCCCAATGAGGCCAAATACCTCTCCTTTTTTCACTTTAAAACTTACATTCTTTAATGCTATAAAGGAATCTATTTGTAATTTTCTTTTCATTTTTTTGATGAAAAATTCTTTTACGTTGTCCGTTCTTTCCCTCTCAAGATTAAATTGCATAGTAACATTTTTTATTTCAATTGCATTCGAATCCACGTATTGTTCCTCCAGCCATTTTATAAGTATAAAATCAAGTTCTTCTGTTTCTTTCTAAACACATATACACCCAAACATAATGCTCCAACTGCAAATAGTATACATATCAAGTGTCGGCGCCATGTAGGAAATACTCCATACAAAACAATCTCTCTAAAACACTGTAGCATCTGATACAATGGATTCCATCTCATAATACTCATTGCAAATCCCGACAACTGCGCTGTAGGATAAAAAATAGGTGTAAAATACATCCATGCAGTAATAAAAATCCCCCAAAGATAATATACATCTCTAAAATAAGTAGACATTATAGAAAGCAGTAATCCCAATCCAATCGAAAACACAAGAATGTATAACAGCGGAAGTGGAAACAATAAGATAGTCCAAGTAATTTTCACTCTCGTCAAAATCATAATGATAACAATCGCCAATAATGAGAATAAAAATGTTACAAAACTTGATAAAATCCTTGATACTGGAAATACCTGTTTCGGTAAATATACTTTTTTAATCAGAGAGGCACTATTAGTAATAGAAGTCATCGCCATGTTGGTTGCTTCCTGAAAAAAGTTAAATAGTGTTTGACCGGTAATCAGATATACGGGATAATTTTCAATATCAAATCGGAACACATATGAAAACACTGTTGAAACAACCATCATCATTAATAACGGATTCAACAAGCTCCATAAATATCCCAGAACGGATTTTCTATACTTTACTCTTAGATCTCTCTTTATCAATTCTTGCAGCAATTCTCTATAATTATATAATTCACTCAAAAATTCTTTCATACTATTTTCCTTTATTTTGTTTTAACCATTCAATCTGCCTTTTCCACAAGCGCTCTGGCAACCACAATGTCATAATTTCAAACATTGTGGTTTTTAGGTTAATATTTATACCTGTTCTCAACATATCAAACACTCTACTCCATTTTCCTTGTGCATACTCTTCTCTACTTTTTACCCATTTCAAAACATTCTCGATTTCAGCTTTGTATTCTTCAGGTAATTGTTTTTTTAAAAGCATTTCATATCTTGCTCTCAATGGAAGTATTCTGTTTTTAATATAACTTTTTTTATCATTTGCGTCCTTTAAAAAACCCGTCTGATTGTCTCCATGAATACGATATTGCATTAATGTCCTATCCACAAAACAAATTCTTCCCTGTATTGATGCATACAGAGCCAAATAGTGATCGTGGTACATATTTTTGCAAAATGGCAATGAATTCCTTGCACTATCTGAGCTTATCAACATCGTACATCCCCAGAAACAATTACGAATTAAAAGCTCTTTCCATATTGTATTATTCTCAATTTTTTCTTTTTCTGCATCTGTAATGCACATATATGATTTTGTCAGTATTTTTCCCACTGTGTCTATCGCATCTGCATTGCAGCATACCATACATGCCTTATTACTTTTTAGATATTCCAGTTCTTTATACAACTTATCTTTGTTCCATATATCATCTTGATCACAGTATGCAAAATAATCCCCATCTGCTTCTAACGTCAAACGTTCAAATGTTTTTGTACTGCCTTTATTTTCACTATTTGATATTAGTTTCCACTGAATATTATCAACGTATTTATCTATAAATTCTTCTAATTCTTTTTCACTTATATCCGGTGATGCATCATTACAAATTAGTAATTTAACCTTCGGATATGTTTGTTGGTTTAAAGAGCTAAGTTGCTCTTTAAACCATTCCTTATCCGGATTGTATACCGCCATCAAAATTGTAATCTGATCCATTATACGGCTCTTTAGCTCCTTAATATGTCTTATAATCCTGAGCCAGATAATTCACTACATAATCTCTGCATCCTTCTTCAAGACTATAAAATTTTTCTTGATATCCCGCATCCCTTAATTTCTGCATATCCGCCTGTGTATAATACTGATATTTTGCACGAAGGCTTTCGGGCATATCAACAAACTTAATATTCGGTTCTAAGCCAAGAGCTGTAAATGTTGCTTTTGCAAGATCATAAAAACTGCGGGCGGTTCCCGTTCCCAGATTGAATAATCCATTGACTGCTGGATTTTCAATCATAAATTTTACAACTTTGCAAATATCCTTAACATAGACAAAATCTCGCAACTGCTGTCCATCTTCATAATCCGGTCGATAAGATTTAAATAAACCCATCTCACCTGTTTCCTTGATTTTGTTAAATGTATGGAAAATTACACTTGCCATGCTTCCCTTAAAATATTCATTCGGTCCATATACATTAAAATATTTAAAGCCGACATACTGTTTAGGACGTAGTACTTGTTCTCTTTCCCAAAGATCAAACAATTGTTTTGAATAACCATATCCATTTAATGGACGAAGCGCACATATATCCTTTTTATCGTCAAACCCATTTTCACCTGCGCCATATGTGGCTGCACTGCTTGCATTTATCATAGAAATTTGATTTTTAACACAAAATTTCCATATCATTTTTGTAAATTCGAAGTTATTATGATACAAAAAATCAAAGTCTTTCTCTGTTGTTGCAGAGCACGCTCCCATATGAATTACATGTGTAACTTTTCCATCAAAAGTATCAAGCTGCTGTAAAAACTTATCTCGCGGAATATAGGTTGTGTACTTTTTATTTACCATATTTTTCCATTTATCACTCGTTGAAATATGATCCACAATAATGATATCTTCTATTCCCATATCATTTAATGTTCTTACAAGGCAACTTCCAATAAAACCTGCTCCACCAGTAACAATTACACTCATTCGAATTCTCCTTTTTATAAATTGATTAGTTATACAATTTTCTTATTTTTTCTATAATATTAGTAGTCGATAACCCTTCTTCAAGATTAATAAAAGAAACCTTACCTCCATGGCTTTCAACCACATCCTGACCGGCTACTTCCTTGCCTTCCCAATCTTTCCCCTTAACAAGAACATCTGGAAGTATTTTCTCTATTAATTTCTGAGGTGTATCATCATCAAATATAACGAGATAGTCAATCATCCCAAGTGCACTTAGAAGTTTTGCACGATTCATTTGTGTAACTATCGGTCGTTTATCTCCTTTTATGCGCTTAATCGATGCATCACTATTTATTCCTACAATTAATACATCCCCCTTGGCTTTCGCTTGGACAAAAGATGATATATGACCTGCGTGAACCAGATCAAAGCATCCATTCGTAAAGACTATCTTTTTCCCTTTTTTCTTGAGTTGAGATACTATTTCTTCTATCTCATCACTTGAAACTAGCTTTGAACGTTCTCCATCTTTACTAGCAGCTTTTATTTCCTGTACTGTAGTTGTTGCTGACCCAAATTTTGATACCACGATAGATGCCGCCTCATTCGCTAATATACAAGCATCCTCTCGGCTCATACCCGCTGCAATCGCTAGCGAATATGTAGATATAACCGTGTCTCCAGCACCCGTAACGTCTATAACCTCTCTAGCAACTGTTGGAAAATCCTGTTTTCCTGCCACTTCATCAACCAAAGACATTCCTTTTTCAGAACGAGTAACTAGAAGATATTCTAAACTAATTTTCTTGCAAATCTTCACCGCTTCTTGCGCAATTTCTTCCTCGGTTAAGTTCTCTCCGCAACCTGCAACCTGACAAAATTCAGACATATTCGGTGTACAAGTTGTTGCTCCTGTATATTTTTTGTAATCACTACCCTTTGGATCTACAATAACCGGAATATCTTCTTCCCGTGCTTTCCGGATCAATGTTTGAGCTGTATCGCATGTTACATTGCCTTTTCCATAATCAGAAATGATAACAATATCAATTCCTTCAAATACTTTCTCAATATTTTGTTCCAAATAATCTACATATGCCCTGTCTACATCTTTTACAATTTCCTCATCATATCTAAGAAACTGTTGTCCTTTCGCAGACACTCTTGTCTTAACAATTGTCCGTTCATTCTCATTCTGCCAGGCAAAACGGGTATCAACTCCTTTTTCATTCATTCTATGAATCAGATAGTCACCATCTACATCTTTTCCAACACAGCTGATAATACGAGCAGTCGCTCCAAGCGCAACAATATTATTAATTACATTTCCTGCACCGCCTAAATGAACATCTTTTTTCTTTACATTTATAACCGGAACAGGTGCTTCTGGCGATATTCTTTTTACGCTTCCGATAATATACTTATCCAGCATAAAATCTCCCAAAACTAAAACTTTTAATTTTTTAAAAACGTCTAATTTTCTGTAATCCATATATGTCTCCGCTCTATTTATTTTTCATTAAAAAAATCCGCCTCAAGCATTGCACATAAGCAATGATAGATCGGCAGATGAAACTCTTGTATTTTAAAGGTTTCTATTTCCGGTACCTTGATCGTCACG
>OHAC01001498.1_pt1 | contig 21237 bp, 14 predicted proteins | sample 1577051 | NCBI WGS metagenome assembly OHAC01 (sample SAMEA3541499, study PRJEB24748) | human gut metagenome | biome: human gut; feature: human-associated habitat; material: faeces | place: China | collected 2012 | reverse complement strand
CCCACCGGCACGCCTTCCTCATCCAGAGGCCAGACCGCCAGACTTCCGCCGGAATAATTGGACACCAGCACCAGCTTTCCCTCCCGGTCTGTCACCACATGGCAGGGATCTTCGCCCCCGGTGGTCTTCTGAGAAATCAGCGTGAGCACTCCTTTTTCCGCCCGGCGGTAAGTATTGAGCGCGCCGCCCTTCTTCCCCTGAAATGTCGTCAGCTCGTTGACGGCATAGAGAAGTTTCTGATCGGCGGAAAGCCCCACAAAAGAGGGGTTGGCAGTCTCTGCCGGAGCTCCCTCCTCCTGAAGGGTTCCTTTTTCCATGTCAAAAAGATAAGCATGGACGCCTTTGCCTTTCCCCTCGAATACCTCGCCTGTTCCGAAGATCAGGGGGCGGCTGTAGGTTCCAACGTAAAGTCTTGCGATCTGGTTCATAGTTAAAACTCCTTATTAAAATTCTATATAATAGCTTCCGGCTCCGACCGTTTTCGGCTCCTGGCCCGGAAGGCGGATTTCGGCCTCCGCGTCAAAGGGAATCTCCGCGTAGAAGCTTACTTTGCCATTTTCTTCATATTTCCATCCGGTCTTATAGGTGCCTGCGGCTGTCTCCACCTCGCAGGAAACGCTTCCAAGCCTCGGGTCCGTATGGGGCTCGATCACTGCCTTCTTAAAGCCCGGCTCTGTAGCTGTCAGACCGCAGACCTTCTTGTACATCCAGGCCTCAATGCTTCCGTAACTGTAATGGTTCAGGCTGTTCATGCCCTCCGGATTCATGTGGCCATCCGGCTCCACGGAGTTCCAGCGCTCCCAAACTGTGGTTGCGCCCATATTAACGCAGTAGAGCCAACCCGGGTACTCCTCATTCAGCAGGAGATCCATGGCAGTCTTGTCGTGTCCGGTCTCGGTGAGAGCCGGGCAGAGCATCGGCGTTCCCACAAAACCGGTGCTGAGGTGGCCGTTGTTCTCCGCGATTCGTTTTGCCAGAAGGCCACCCTCGGCCTGCCGGGTCTCGGGAGAAGGATTCAGGCCAAACATGATTGCCAGAGCGGAACCGGTCTGGGTGCCGCAATTGCAGAGGCCGTTTTCATCAAAATATTTTTCACGGACTGCCTGAAGAACCTCCTCAGCCAGCTTCGCGTACTCGCTCTCCTCCGCCGTCTTTCCAAGGATTCCTGCTGCCAGGGAGACATGCTTCGCACACCAGTAATAGTAGGCGCTGGCGATGTAGAGATTATCCGTCGCGCCGAAGGGGCCGGGCTTGGGATTATCAAGAGCCAGCCAGTCCGCGAAGTGGAAACCATCTTTGATAAGATGTGCTCCGCCCAGGGCCTCTTCCTTTTCCCGCATGCAGTTTACCCAGGCTTTCATGCCGGGATAGCACTCCTCCAGAAGCGTTTTGTCACCATAGTGGACATAAACGTTCCAGGGAAGCACCACGGCCACATCTGCCCAGGCACAGGAACCGTGACCTTCGATAAATTCCCGTTTCAGTCTCGGCACTACATGGGGCACGGAACCGCCGATGATGCTCTGCTCCGCCCGCATATCCCAGAGATATTTCCGGTAAAAGGCCGGCACATACATGTTGTAGCAGGCCGTCTCTGAGAAAATCTGGGCATCTCCGGTCCAGCCCAGGCGCTCGTCTCTCTGGGGGCAGTCCGTGGGAACATCCAGGAAATTGTCCTTCTGACCCCAGAGGGCATTCTGAAACAGCTGATTGACCTTTTTCACACCGGTCTCGATGCGTCCAGTCTGGTCAAAATCGCTCCGCAGATGATGGGCGGTAAAGTTTTCCACACTGCCTTCGGGTTTCTCGGTAAGTTTTCCACTCTTATCCACATATTCCACCTTCATATAGCGGAAACCGTAGAAGGTAAAATGAGGTCTCACATGGCGCTTCTTCCCATCGGAGATGAAATGGTACTCCGCTACGGCTGACCGATAGTTTTCCCGGTAAAAGCAGCCGTCCTGCAGGATCTCGGCAGCGCTTAAGATGATCTCCTCGCCCTCAGCCAGAGCGGAATCAAACTCTACCCAACCGGTGAGGTTCTGGCCAAAGTCCAGAATAGTCTCGTTTTTCGGAGTGCGGATCACTTCGATGGGATGGAAGCTCTCTTTTTTCACCACCGGCAGGCTGTAGCGGTCGTTGAGAAGGGGCTGCTCCTCCGCGATCTGCTGTTCTTTCGAAAGGCCTTTCACCGCCAGGGAACCGCAGTCCTTCGGAATTTCTTCCCGTACGCCCTTCCAACCGGTTTCCAGCTCTGCTTCCAGCCGGGCATCGTAGGTCTCGCCGTCGTAAATACTGCTTTTTACGATGGGTGAGGGATGGCTTTCCCAGGTGGAATCTGTCGCTGCTGCCAGCTCTTTTCCGTGATACAATTCGGCAATCAGGTAAATTTTGTCACCGTAAATATTCCGGAAGCCCTCTCCGAAACCGAATCTTCCGCGGAACCAGCCGTCACCGAGCCAGACTTCCAGAGTATTCTCGCCCTCTTTCAGAAGGCTGGTCACATCGTAGGTCTGGACCTGTAAATGGAAATCGTAGGAATGGTAGCCCGGTGCCAGATATTCGTTTCCGATCTTCTCTCCGTTGAGATAGGCCTCGTAGACGCCCAGACCGCAGATATACAATCTGGAAGCCTCCGACGCTCCGTCCACGGTAAATTTTTTCCGGAGGATCGGCTGAATCGCCGGATCAAGGTCCGGTGTGATCCATTTTCCGGTCCAGGGTTCTTCCATCTTTCCGGTCTCAAACCAGCTTTCTGCCGCGGCGGTCTCGCCGTTGTCTGCCGTCACCTCCACGCTCCAGGTGTAACGGGTTCTCGGCTTTAAGGAAAGCGCTGCCGGATAGTCCCGGTTGTCTGCCTTCTCATCATAGCCGCTGTCAAAAATTTCCTCCCCATTTTCCAAGACGCGGATTCTTGCCGCTTTCTTTTTTTTTGCTGCCCCCGGCTCCGCTACTACCCAGGAAAAACTCACGGGTTTCAGCTGAAAGCCCAGCGGTTCCTGCACATGATTCACTCTGAGATCTGTCAGTTTCATCTCATGTCCTCCTTTTATTTTCTGCTGCTTCTCCATCAGCATATAGTTTGGTAAGTTTATCTTACTACCTTTGGGAAATTCTTTCTATCACAAAATGCAACAAATGTATCACGATTCCAAACCTGGAAAAGCCGCCGGGCCTGTATGATACAGACGCCCGGCGGCTCCTTAAAACTTATTTAAATTTTATTTTACGGTTACACGGCATCTCTTCACCAGTTTTCCGGTCTTCACCGTAATCACCGCAGTTCCTGTTCCTTTGGCTGTCACTTTGCCATTAGAGCTTACAACGGCTACTTTCTTATTCGAAGTAGTATAAGTGATCTTCGCTGTAACTCCTTTTGGCGCCAGCACCGGCTTCAGCGTAAAGCTGTTTCCTTTTTTCAGAGTCTTGGCTGTGGGGATTCCAGTTATTGCAGTCGGTACCGCATTCTTCACCACAACCGTTATGGCAACTGATTTTTTACCGGATTTGGCGGTAATTCTCGTCGTTCCCGCCGTTTTCGCTACAACCAGGCCTTTCTTTGTGACTGCCGCTACATTCGCTCTGGAAGAAGTAAAGGTAATCTCTTCCTCAGACGTGAGCGGTTTTACGGTCAGATTCAGTGTTTCTGTCTGTCCTGTGTACAGAGTAAGTTTTTTCACAGAGGCGGTAATGCTTGTGGTTTTTACCGCTGTTCTCTGTACTTTAACTATGATTCTGGCAGCTTTTCCGCTGGCCAGCTGCACGGTGATCTTAGCAGTTCCCGGCGTTGTTCCGGCAGCGATAGTGCAGGTTCCGTTCTTCTTTCCTGCAACTCTTACAACCTTTGTATCGCTGGACTTCCAGGATTTCACGGAATCGCCCTTTGTCAGTTTTTTGCCAACGGTACGGGTCTCTGTCTTCTTGCAGATTGTGCAGCTTCGCTGCTGCTTGGCTGCCGCAAATACAGTAGCCTCAGAAGTTGTCTTCCATGCGCTCCAGATGTGGCCGGTGGCGGCGATTGTCGTCTGGGCTTTCAGCACTTTTCCACAGGCCGCGCAGTGGCTTCCTTCGGTTTTTCCTGCTGTCTCACAGGTAGCTTTCACTCCGGCGTCGGTAACTGCGGTGTGGCCTTTTGCAGGGATCGTTTCCTGGGCTTTCAGCACTTTTCCGCAGGTCGCGCAGTGGCTTCCCTCTGTCTTTCCGGTCGCTTCACAGGTTGCGCCTACTCCGGCGTCAGTGACTGCGGTATGGTCTTTTGCAGGGATCGTTTCCTGCGCTTTCAGCACTTTTCCGCAGGTCGTGCAGTGGCTTCCTTCCGTCTTTCCGGCGGTCTCGCAGGTTGCTTCTACGGCTGCGTCTGCTACTTCGGTGTGACCCACTGCAGGCAGTGTATCTTTCCAGGTGGAGCCGCACACATTGCACTCATAGGTTGTATAGCCATCTTCCGTACAGGTCGCATCCTTATGATCTATAACTTTTTCGTCGTGATTGCAGAGAATAAGTACATAGTTCTTATCTGCCAGATAATTTCCGTCCACATCCCGATATTCCACTATGATCTCCATAGACTGAATGCTGCCTTTTCTCAGGGTAGTATTCTTATTCAGGCTCACGCTCAGAAGGCCGGTCTCACTGATGGAAACATCAACGCCTTCCGCACCATTTACTACCTGCTGGATCACAAAGGTTCCGTCTTCAGTTTCTTTTCCTTCCGGCCTGCTGATACTGTATACATAAGGAGTGAACTGCTCCTTCAGGCTCTCTCCGGGCGCCAGCACCTGCAAGTTCTCTTTTTCGGTCTTCAGCTGATAATACTTTCCTTTAACTGTGATATTCAGACCATTGGAGGTAAGCTCCTGTCCATCATCAAGAAATCCGGACAGTTCTCTGAGGTGACAAATATCTGGCAGGACGAAATGGAGACACCCGTCTTCTGCCATTATCTGTACGAGACTATGGAAAAACACAAACTGACTGCCAAGGACATCATCCAGCGCAGCGGCATCGAACGATCCTATTTTTATCATCTTCTCAGCGGGTTCAAAACCCCGGGGAGAAATATCGTCCTTCGGATCTGCCTCTGCATGGAAGCGACCCTCACGGAGACCAGCCAGCTTTTAAGACTTGCCGGCCACGGCAGTCTTTACCCAAAAGTACGCCGTGATGCAGCGATCATCTTTGCCATCGAGAAAAAATACACCATGCAGCAGGCTAACGAACTGCTGCTCAGTCTTCAGGAAACGCCGCTCTACCGGGAATCCAACGACTGAATCCGGAGGAACTGCCTATGAAAGATCTCATCCTGCCTGACCCTCTCGCAGAACATTACGAGCTCGTTTCCTGTCTGAAATATTCGGAGCAGGCTTCTACCTGTCTCATCGCTGTCAGAAGCAGCGGAAAGACCGTCCTCCTCAAGACTGCCAGCGATCCTCTTCTGTCCAAATCCCTTCTCCAGGAAAAAATGGTCCTGGAGATGATTCATCAGACCGATTCGCCCTTTGCAGCCTCTTTTCCCCGGCCCATTCTCCTGGAGTGGTATGGGGAAACTTGTTTTTATATCCGTTCTTATATAGAAGGAAAAAGTCTGGAGGAACTCTGTGAGTCGAACTATGAACGCCCGGGCTTCGCCGAACCGACGGCCCTGGAGTATTTGATCGAACTGACAGAGATTCTTCATTTTATGCATACTCTGACCCCGTCCCTGCTTCATCGGGACATCAAACCCCAGAACGTCATCGTGGACAGCTTTGGAAAATGCCATTTCATCGACCTTGGCATCTCCCGCTTCCTCAATTCCTCAAAGACAAGCGATACGCTGGTCATGGGAACCCGGCTTACCGCTCCGCCGGAGCAGTTCGGCTACCAGCAGACGGACCTTCGAAGCGACATTTATTCCCTGGGAATCCTGCTTCTCTACTGCATCACCGGAGAGTACAAACCGGAAAATGCGGTTCTTATGGAGCTCAGCGAGTCGGTCCGCCAGATCGTCACCAAAGCCACGATGTTCGACCCCGACAAACGATATCAGACCACGGAGGAACTGCTTCCGGACCTTCTGAAAGCCCGGTACCCTTCTGTCTTTTCTTCCCAACCTATTCCAATTGCAGTTCCCCCTTTTCGAAAACACAGCCGTTCCCGCCTGCCCTATTTCCTTCTCTTTCTTTTCACGGCAGGCTGGAGACTCTCCGGGAAAATTTCCCTTCCGGAGACGATTTTCCAGAAGAAAGACAGCTATACCTTCACGGAACCTCTCATCGAAGAGGCCGTACGCTCCATGCTCAACAAACCGGAAGGGCTTCTCACGCTTTCCGATCTCGAAAAAGTGACGGAGCTTCACATTTTCGGCCTTCAGATTTTTTCCTCTGACAGCGAATTTCAGTCCCTCGGAAGTTCCATCTGGTTTTACGATGAAGCCACGCGGAACGCAGAACTCTACAAACAGCGCGGAACCATCTCTTCTCTGGAAGATATCACCCATATGCCAAACCTCACCGTCTTAAGCCTCTACAACCAGCAGATCTCTGATATTTCTCCCCTGAAGGACACAACGATAAAAGAACTGGGCCTGGGCTACAATCCGCTGACGGATCTTACCCCCTTAAGTGGAAATTCTCATATTGAGAGCCTGAACCTTTCCACGCTGGAAATCGAGGACCTTTCCTCTCTCGCTCCCCTTCCGGCCCTTAAGAATCTGGACCTTGGCGAGACGAAGGTTTCCACCATCAAGCCCCTCCTTTCGGATTCTCTGGAAAAACTGAATCTTTTCGGCACGAAGCTTAACGATTACACCGAGCTTCGCTTCCTTAAGAATCTGACTTCCCTGACCCTGGATTCCATGACCCAGTCCACGGCCGAGGCCTTAAGCGGAATGAACCTTACCGAGCTGGAATTTCATTATTCCCATGATTTTCCCCTCTCCTCCCTCAATGGCTTTTCCAAACTTACGACTCTCTTTTTCCGGGGAGACAATACCTCCAGCCTCGTGATCGGCTCCGTGGATCTTCCTGCCCTTACGGATCTTACCCTCATCAGCTGGCAGATTGAGGATTTCTCGGGGCTTGAGCGCCTTTCCGGTCTTAAGACCCTTCATATCTACGGGGCAGACTGTCTCTCCTATGAGGGGCTCGACAGGCTTCCTTCCCTTAAGAGCATCAACTGCACGGAAGAGCAGAAAAACGCCATCATGGAGGCCTATCCGGACAACGATTTTATCTTTCTTGTGTAACCTGGAAAATCTGTATGGCAGAACAAAAAATAGCCTGCTTCCGTGCGGATTTTGTCTCTTGAAAAATCGGTAATTTCACCTATACTGGAAGTACAAAGACTATCTAAGGAGGAGTTACACGATATGGACATGAGAAAATGGTTCAAAGAGGCACAGTACGGAATGATGGTACACTGGGGACTCTATTCCCTGCTGGCCGGCGAGTACAAGGACCGTTACAGCGGCGTTTACGCAGAATGGATTCAGGCTCATCTGGCTATCCCCAACGCCGAGTACGGAAAACTGACCAAAGCATTTAACCCGGTATTCTTCAACGCAGAAGAATGGGTAAAACTGGCAAAAGACTGCGGAATGAAATATTTCGTTGTGACCAGCAAGCATCACGACGGTTTCGCTATGTTCCATTCCAAAGTAGACAAATACAATGTGGTGGACGCCACTCCCTTCGGCCGCGACGTCGTTGCCGAGATCGGCGAGGCCTGCTACAAACACGGCCTGAAAATGGGTCTTTACTACTCTCAGGATCTGGACTGGCATGAGCCCAACGGCGGCGGCTACCTGTCCAACCATATCCCGAGCCAGGGCGTGACCTGGGAGAACAGCTGGGATTTCCCGGACACCGCACACAAGAACTTCGATCTCTGCTTTGAGAACAAGATTTACCCGCAGGTGGAGGAACTTCTCCGCAACTACGGCGATCTCTGCCTGATCTGGTTCGATATGCCCATGACCCTGAAAGAGAATCAGAGCCGCGCGCTCTTCGACGCCATCAAGAAATATCAGCCGGACTGCCTCATCAACTCCCGTCTGGGCAACGGTGCTTACGATTATGTATCTCTGGGCGACAATGAGATCCCGGATTCCATGCCGGAAAATGTAGAGTTTGACCCGTCCCTGATGAACGGCATCGACGGCTTCAAGCCCTCTCCCTACGGCCTCTACGAGACCGCTGCCACGATGAACGATTCCTGGGGCTTCTGTGCCCGCGACCAGCACTGGAAAGATGCCGCTGTGATCGCTGCCAACAAGAAGAAACTGAACAGCATGGGAATCAACTACCTCTTAAACGTAGGTCCCGACGGCCTGGGCCGCATCCCGCTGGCCAGCCAGAAGATCCTTCGTGAGGTTGCCAAAACTCTGTAAAAACGGCAAAAAAGCCTCCGCGGAAACATGTTTTTACGCATGTCCGCGGAGGCTTTTCTTTTTTCAGATCAGTCGAAACCGTTCTCGCTGATCACGTCGCTGTACCAGCCGGCGCTCTTTTTCGGGATACGCTCTCCCGTCTCATAGTTCGTGTAGCAAAGGCCATAGCGCGGTGAGAAACCGGCGGACCACTCAAAATTGTCCAGAAGAGACCACATATAATAGCCTCTCACATCAATGCCGTCTTCCAGGGCGCCATAAAGCGCAATCAGAACCTGTCTTACATAATCGATTCTTTCCTGATCGTTGAGAACCTCCTCCATCGGGCCGTCCTCCTGGGGAAGACCGTTCTCTGTGATGTAAATCGGAATATCCACATGATATTTTTCCACCACCATATGCAACACATCGCGGAGCGCTTCCGGATGCTGCTCCGGACGATCCTGATAGTTTCCACCTGCCTTCAGTATCTCCTCTCTCTTTCGGATCTCCTCCATATTGTCATAGAGTCCGTTGTAGAAATTTAGTCCGTAGAAATCCAGCTTCTGGTGCATCACATCAAAATCGCCCTCTTCCATCCTGGGAACCAGATCATTTTTTTCAAGGTAGGCATTCAGCTCATCAGAATAGCCTCCCAGAAACAGGGGATGAAGGAACATGCCGTAGCCTGCGATCTCGTTGTTGAAAATGGCTCTCTCCTCGTCCTCTTTGTTTCCCGGGCGGGCCGGATAATGTTTCCAGATATCCACCACAATACCTATCTTCGCATGGGCAAAGGAATAGGTACGGAAAAGTTTCACCGCCTCTCCATGGCAGAGCAGGAGATTGTGCAGAGACTGGCGGGCATATTTTTCATTCTTCAGACCCGGGGCAAAAAAGCCATAAGCAGTTCCCACATAAACGGCAATCGGCTCGTTGAAAGTCGCCCAGAGATCCACATCATCACCGAAGTTATCCAGCAGAACCTTCGCATAATTTGTAAACCACTTCACGCACTCACGGTTGCCAAAGCCGCCCTGAATCTGCAGAGCATAGGGAAGATCCCAGTGGTACATCGTCGCATTCGGCACAATTCCGTTTGCCTTCAAGGCGGCGATCAGCTTCTTATAATACTCGATTCCTGCCGGATTGACTTCTCCTGTTCCATCCGGAATGATACGGGACCAGGAAAAAGAAAAACGGTAGGTTTTAAGCCCTATTTTCTTCATCATCTCAATATCTTTCTCGTAGAGATGATAAGAATTGCAGGAAACATCCGGCACATCATTGTTCTTGATTCTGCCGGGAAGATGAGCAAATGCATCCCAGATCGAAGGGCCTCTGCCGTCTTCATAGGCTCCACCTTCAATCTGTGCAGCCGCCGTCGCTGCGCCCCAGAGAAATGTTTTTGGAAATTCGTATTTCATCGCTTGGTATTCCTCCTACATTAGATAGTTGTAAACTGACTTTCTGTCCATTCACCGACCCTGCTTCGTACCCGCCAGTAATAGGTTTTTCCTGCCTGCAGTGGAACCCCGTCATAGATGCAGTAACAGTTTCTCGTATCGAGATACATCACTGCACTCTGAAACTTCGGGTTCGACGACATCTGAACGGTAAACTGCCGTTCCGTCTCACATTCCCAGGAAAAAACGGGGGAAACCGTTGAAATTCCATCTGCTTTCCGCTGGCCGTTGACTTTTAAATCAAAAATCATATCGTTATCCTTTCCTATTAGAAAATCAAGATTTACGGTTCCTCTGATTTGAAACAGAAACGCTTCAGATCACACAGCCGATGGCTCTTTCCACCGTCTCTGGCAACAAGATACAGCGTATGAACCCCCGTTACCTTCGAAATTCCGCACTGATATTCCTTCCAGTCTGCCCAGCCTCCGGAATGGTCGATTTCACACACGCCGATGCAAGGACCATCGACGGCATCCAGACGGATTTCAAGCTGCGTAATGGATTTAAAGCTGGCCGCCTCGCAGACAAAGGAAACTTCCTTTCCCGTAAAAGAGAGTGAACGGTAAAATAATAGTACCAGCGGCCGTTTTTTTCTGCCACGTCGATGGCCGGCAAGTCAGTCATAGACACCCATGGAATTGCCGTACTGGCATCAAAAGCAACTCCATGATCAGTCCAGCATACCAAATCCTCGGAAGAAAAGCAATGCTGACAGGGCGACATTCCACCCCCGTCAATCCGGTCGTTTGAACAGTATAAATAGACCCTGTTCGGATCCTGCGGTCACACATGAGCCTCCACATCCGGTGTCGCATACGCAAGTGGTAAAATTGGATTCATCTTTTTTCGCCCCCTATACATAATAATAGTTTCCTATTGGCATCAGCCCTTTACAGAACCCAGCGTCAGTCCTTTTGCCAGATATTTCTGGAAGAACGGGAATGCAAGAAGCATCGGCGCGATCGCGATCACGCAGGTCGCCATTCGGGCTGCAATCGTCGGGAAGCTTCCTCCCTCGCTGGCCAAGTAAAAGGAATTTTGTAGTACAAACTGAATATTTGAGATGATCTTGTACAGCAGAAGCTGCAGCGGAACCAGATCCATGTTATCGATGTAAAGCATGGCCTGATACCAGTCGTTCCAGTAGCTGAACAGGATCAGCAGACCAACAGTCGCAAGGCCCGGCTTCGCCAGCGGAAGAACTACCTTAAAGTAGGTCTGATACTCCGTCGCTCCGTCGATAAAGCTGGCCTCCAGAAGCTCCGTCGGAATACTGGAGAGAAAGCTTTTCATCAGGAAAATATTCCAGGGCGATACCAGCATCGTGAGAATCAGAACCCACAGGGTATTTCCCAGATGAAGGACCTGGGTGACAACGATATACGTCGGAATCAGTCCTCCGTGGAACAGCATCGCGAACATCACAAAACGGGTAATGTGCTTTCCAAGCTTGAAATCCTTTCGTGACATCGCATAGGCGATTCCTGTGGTAAACATCAGACCGGCCACGGTTCCAATCACAGTCACGATGATCGATATTTTATAAGAGTTCAAAATCTGCGCCGGATTTTTGATGATATATGTATATGCATCAAACGTGATTTCCTTCGGGATCAGCCGATATCCTACCTCGCTCAGGCTCGTTTCCGGTGTGACAGAGAGCGAAAAAATGAAGAGTACCGGAATGATCCAAAGGACAGAAATCAGGGTCAGTATCCCGTAGAGGGCCACCTGAGAAACTTTAATTCTTTTCTTCATATTCTTCCTCCTAGAAAATTGCGCCTTCTTCATCAATTTTTTTCGCTACCGCATTGGAAGCCAGCACCAGAATGAAGCCCATCAGAGACTGGAACAGGCCGACGGCAGCTCCCATACCGGGATCGTTGACGGTTTTCAGGGCACGGAAGATGTAGGTATCTATGACATCCGTAACCGAATAGAGCATACCATTGTCTTTGGTAAGGAAATAATACATACCGAAATCGGAATAGAAAATATTACCGATCTGAATCAGACACAGCATAATAATCAGCGGCCGCAGCATATAGAGCGTAATGTAGCGGATCTTCTGCCAGGTGTTTGCCCCGTCGATCTCCGCCGCTTCATACAGCGAAGGATCGACACTCAAAAGCCTTGTGTAATAGAGAATCGAATAATAGCCCGCGGATTTCCAGACATAGCAGATGACAATAATCAGATACCACCATTTCGGCAGGTAATAAAAATTGATATTTTTAAGTCCCAGAAAATTGAGGAACTGATTGACGACTCCGTACCTGGCATCAATAAAAGCTTCCAGCGCATAACTGGCCACAACCCAGGAAATCAAATAGGGCAGAAACAGAACGGTCTGCGTTACCCGGAGCATTCTTCTGCCCACATAATACAGCATAATTGCAACGGACACAGAAACAATCAGGGTAAATACGATAAAAAGCGCATTCATGACCAGTGTATTGCGCGTCACACGAAGCGCATCATTGGATTTGAAGAAAAATTCAAAGTTTTTTAACCCCACCCAGTCGCTGGGCCAGATTCCTTTTGAGTAATCGACGTTCTTAAAAGCAATGACAAGACCGAACAAAGGCAGATAACCAAAGAGAAAAATAAGAATGATTCCCGGCAGGGCCAGGAACAGAAGTGGTAATTTTTGTTTTTTCATGGACACCCCTCCTAATAACAATGGAGTGTGCGCTCATACGCACACTCCAGAGTCATTGTCTTTATTTACCTAAGAAAGCATCAACCTGTCGCTGCATTTCTTCAATAATCTTTGCAGAGCCCGCCTGCTCCAGGCGGTTCAGCATATCGGGAATCACGGTTTCCGGATCCACAGCACCGCAGAGAAGCGGATACTTGTACTCTTCATAAATGGCAGAGCAGTTAGCCACTTCACTCTTTACATTTGAGGAGTCAAAGATAAATCCGAATAATTCGGAAGGAGTTGCATCCTCACAGAAAGCTTTCGTCTGCTCCCAGACATCTGCCGGATAAGCGCCAGCTTCCACCCAGGTGATGAACTGGTTGGCAATCGTAAAGGAAGCAAGAGGAGCTGCATAGTTGGAATCACGGATGATCTCGATCTCCGTATCGGAAACCTTGTTATAGTTTACGCCTTCCAGTCCATAAAGAAGGGTATTTACAAACCAGGGGTCAGAGTAAGCCAGATTGTAAAGCTGAACGGCTTTTTCCGGATATCTGGAATTTACGCCTACAGCGGTAAGCGACTGGGTCACACCGGAGGTAACTGCATACTTGTTGCTTGTGATGATGGGAACCGGTGTCTCCTCCCAGCCACAATCGCTAACTGCCATACTGGCTACATTAGGTGCTGTAAATCCTGCCTGATAGGTCACATGATCCGGTGATTTACGATCAATCGTATGCTGGTCTGTCATGGTTACATAGCTGGCCCAATCCGGCTGTACATACCCTTTCTGCTGCCACTCATACATTCTCTTACAGTAGTCCATAAATTCATCTGACTGGAACTGATCGATAACCTTACTCTCATCAGAGAAACGAACGACACCAGGAACCTCAAAACCGCCAAGGAAATTAAATCCGTATGTTTCATCTACATGTGTCCAGAAAATGTCAGTACCATCTGCTGGAATTATGCCTGGATGCTTTTCAACAATCTGGCTGTAAATGTTATCCAGATCATCCAGGGTATAGGTATTGACTCCATTCTCATAGGAGCTTCCCTCAATGCCGAGTTCTTCTGCGATATCCGCCCGCAGGAAAATACCATCATTTTTCGCATAAGTCTGTAAAGCCGGCATTGCATAAATATTTCCGTTTATCGTGGTCGCTTTCCACATATACTCAGGAATATCTGCCATAGCATCCGGTGCGTTTTCTTCCAGGAGATCATTTAACGGAAGATAGGCATTACTTCCTGCATTAGTAGCAAAGTTATTCAGCCAGTCACAGGTAAACATCAGATCGTAAGGCTCGCCTGCACTGATCACTGTGGAACATTTCTGTGCATATTCGGAAAATGCAAACAATTTCACATCCAGATGACAGCCGATCTTTTCTTCCAGATATTTGTTTACCTCTTCCATCACCGCATTATATCCATCACTGGTCATATTGGTCGGATTACCAGGAAGATACCAGGTCAGGGTTGGAATTTCTCCGGAGTCTCCATCGGAGGCAAAACCAGTCAGGACGCTGGTGGATAACACGGCGCTCATCAGAGCAAGACTTAAGAAACGTTTTCTGTTTTTCATATGAAACCCTCCCTTGTGTTGATTTGTTTGTGCTTCTATTATATGGTAATTATGCATAGCAAAATAGCAATAATTGTGATATAAAACAGCACTTTTGTTACTTCTATGGGAAGGTTTTTCTATTTTCTTGTTTTATTTCACAAAGCATACTTCTCCCAGTCACGAATTTTGATCTCTACGCGGGACCACTCTCCATTCCAGTCGATCTTTAGACTGGCATCCTCTCCGTAGTACATGAGAAGCCGCTGATAAATATTCCGGAGTCCCACATGATTATCACTCTCCGGATTATCCGGCACCTCAAAAGTATGGTTTTGATCAAAGGTTCCGCGGAACTCCTCTGGAAAACCTTTGCCGCTATCCTCGACAGAAAGCACAGCCGCCCCGTCCTCTGTCCGGGCAGACAACGTCAGATGAAAGAGCTGACTTCGATTGACAAAGCCGTACTTGATGCTGTTCTCAACCAGGGGCTGAAGCAGCATCGGAGGGATCTTAAGTTTTCCCAGCGTCTCATCGAAGGAAAGCTGAATATCCAGTTTCTCCGGGAAGCGAAGCTTCATGATTTCCAGATAATTGCAGATAAAATCAATTTCTTTTTTCAGCGAAATCAGTTTCCGGTCCAGATTGCACATAAAGCGATAATAGGATGAGAGCAGAATCAGAGCTTTTTTTGCCACATCATTCCGGTTGATCGCAATCAGGTTATAAATCAGATTCAGGGTGTTAGAAAAAAAGTGGGGATCAATCTGCGAATGCAGATTCTGGATCACGAGCTTCTGATTTTCCAGTTTTTCCTCATAAATCAGAATACGGTCATTCCAGATCTGAGAAACCATATCGTTAAAAGTATCGATTGCAAAAGCCATTTCTCCCTCAATCCGCCCGGAGGGAACCAATTTCTCCGGCTTCTCGTCTCCGTCAAAATTCTGCATGCCTTTAATCAAAAGATCCAGCGGCATCAAGAGTCTCCGGCGAATCGTATAAAATGCCAGGGTCCACCCGACAACAAATAAGACCAGAAGAGAAACGGTCAGAAACAGAACCGAATAAATATTTTTTCTCCAAAGTTCTCTGATATTTACAAGAAAATGAAAGGTCATATCAATGTTTCGGAAAGATTTTTCCAGGGTATGACTCCGACTAAAAATAAATTTTGAGGCTGAGAACTGTTCCGTTCCGCAAAGAACCTTTTCACCGGTGCAAATATTCCAGTCCATATGATTTCCCAGGGCAATCTCCCTGATCTCTTCTGAAATTTTATTAAGATCAACGAAGACCATGATATAGACGGAATTATTGACAATATACTGCCGGAACAGAGCATACTTTCCTTCTTCCCCGATCACAGTCCAGCCTTCACTCTCCCAGCCGCCCTCATTCCAAAAGTCATAAAACAGCGGCTCAAAGTGATCGCAGTCGTCCGGAATCATCATAAGACTTTCATTTCGCTTATCATAAACATAGACGGCATCCAGTGTACTGTAACCCGGACGGTTTCGATGAATATCATAGCGCACCCGATATTTTGTCAGGGTATAGCGATCTGTCTTTTCATCCTGAATAGCCATCATATTCACATCAAAATCGCCGGAAAAGTTTCTCATCCAACTGTCGATATCCTCCAGCGAGGTTTCCAGCTGTTCCACATAGAGATCCAGCATGTCCTGATAAGGGCTTAAAATTTTGCTTTGGGTAGACTGGAGCGTATCATAGAGAAAATAGGAGACCGTAACCACATAAACCATCAAAAAGGCCAGGAGAATGATCAGCATTTTAAAGCGAATCGTCCGGCAGAAATTTCTGATCCTCTGCTTCATAATGTCACCTCTTTTTTCCGGGAGTTATGCGCCTGTTTTCGATATTCGTAGGGCGTAACACCCACCATTCCCCGAAAGGTCTTTATGAAATAAGAGTCGTTATTATAGCCCAAGCGCTGTGCAATGGATGTGACTTTTTCACTGGTAGAAGTCAGAAGATCTTTTGCCCGTTCCATCCGCAGCCGAAGGATATAATCCGAAAGCTTTTCTCCCGTCTCTTTATGGAACAGTCTGGACAAATAGGCCGCATTCAAAAACACCTGGCCGGCAATCGTCTCGCGGTTTAAGTCTCCTTCCAGGTTCTGGCTGATATACTCTTTGACGCGGTAAATCAGACCGTCCTGCAGCTGCTCTGGTATCAGCTCCGGCTGATCCTGATAGGAATCCAGAAGCTTTTTTAACTCGCCCTGGGACAGCTTCGCGCAGATTTTTTCATATTCCTGTACCTGGGACTCCCGCTTTTCGTCCTCCTGCCAGGCTTTCAGCGCAGCTGCCACGGTATCCTTTAAAATATCGTGATCCACCGGCTTCATCAGATATTCCGTAGCTCCCAGCGTGATGGATTCCTTCGCATAATCAAACCGGGCATGAGCAGTCAGAAAAATCAGCTTTGCAAAATACCCTTCCGTCCGCATCCATCTCAGAAAATCGAGTCCGCTCTCCTCCGCCATCTCAATATCACAGACTATTACCTGTATATCATGCTGCCGTATGATGTTCTTCGCTTCCTCCGAACTGTACGCCCCATAAACAGCCATGATTCCGATGTTCTTCCAGTCGATGGCTTCCATCACGCCCTCCACTGCATACTGCTCATCATCCACTACCAAAAGACTGTACATAACCCTTCCCTCCTCAAAACAAAAAACACCTTCTAATGGTGTATTTTAGCACATCGTTTGAGGAAAAGAAATACTGGCGTTCGTTCCCAGCAAGTTCAAATCTTGTCGTACCGACAAAAATGGGACCGTTCATAAGAACGATCCCATTTTTAGTCGATGCGACAAGATTTGAACTTGCGACCTCTGCGTCCCGAACGCAGCGCTCTACCAAGCTGAGCCACGCATCGCTGATTCGATGTATATTATAGCATCAAATCTCCTTGATTTCAAGCCATTTTTTCAATAATCTTAAACTTTTGTAACAGTTCCTTTTATTTTCCTGCGAGGAAATCGCGGACTTCAAGAAGGTCGTTGAAAATCCGGTAGGCTTTTTCTTCCATCTCCCCGGTCGGAGGCAGGAGGTCGGGCACCATGAGAGGCTTCATTCCTGCTGCAAAGGCGGAACGGATGCCGTTGTAGGAATCTTCCACGGCGTAGGCTTCTTTGGGGTCGATGCCCAGTTTTTCGCAGGCTTTCAGGTAGATTTCCGGGTCCGGTTTGCTGTGGGAGATCTGGTCGCCGCCGGTGATGGCCTGGAAACAATCCACAAGGCCGGCGTCGGTGAGCTCCTGTACTACGATATCATGGGCAGTAGAGGAGGCAAGACCTACCACGGCTCCCTGCTCTTTCAGCCAGGAAAGCAGTTCCCGCGCGCCTTTTTTTACAGGGATTCCCTCTTCTCTCTCGATCCTGAGAAAACCTTCCCGGGCATCCTTGTCAAAGGCTTCCACAGGGAAATCTTCGCCCAGCTGCTCATGAAAAACTTTTCGCATATGCTGTTTGTTTGCGCCGATGCAGGGTATCAGCAGGGCATCCATATCCTGAATGTTATATTTTCCGGCGCAGGCATGCCAGGCCCTCCGGCAAATGGCCTCCGTATCAAAAATAACTCCATCCATATCAAAAACTACTGCTATCATTTTTCTGCCTCCTCTAATTTTCCATAATACCAGCCGGTGACGCCGCGTTTCCGCACCATCGTTCCTTCCGGCGTTTTCTGCAGGATCGACACCCGGTCGCCTTTTTTCAGCGGGATCTGGTAATCCGTGTACTCCCAGCAGGTGTTCGGCGCTCCTTTTACCGGCGGTTCTTCCAGGAAACCATTATAGATTTTGAGCTGATATCCTGTTTTTATATGCTCCGCCAGGGAAAAGACCGGGCCGGGTTCCAGAATTTTAAGCTCACTTTCATAATAGCGGATGTTAATCGAGGAAGCTCCTGCTTCCTGATCTTCCAGGACAACTGCCTCCGAGAAATCATCCACGCTCTCCCAGGTCGTTTTTTCTGAATAGAGATCCGGAATGATCAGGGCGTTGAGCTGGTCGTCCCGCTTGATCCCGCAGCCGCCGTCGATGGCAATAATCTTCTGTTCCTCGCTGATATAGGGCGCAGAGGACTCGATATCCGACCGGTAAAGGCACACGGGCCAGTGGCCGACGACCACATATTTGTCAAAATGTTTTCCCTGATTGATAAAATTATCATTTTTCAAAAGCTGGAATGGCGGAAGATGAAAATTATCCTCCAGTTTTTCGTGAACGAGACCGCCATGCACGAAGGTAAACGCCGGTGTCACCAGAATCGTAGGAAGTTCTTTCATAAAGGTGAACTCCTTCTGAAACTTGGCAACCACCGCTTCTCTTGCCGCCGGAATCTCCTCCGGCGTTTTCACCGACACGCCTGCCTCCCGGCAGAGATCCTGAAAAAAGGTGGCTTTCCAGTACTGACGCATCCGTTCGTTCGTCTCATAAAGCTCCTGATCCAGGCTTCCATCCTCTGTGAGCAGCATCTGGATTCTCCAGAGGTCCACGTTTCCCATCATGGGGTAGACCGTATATTTTTCGCAAAGTTCCATGATGTAGCGGATGGTATTCAGGCTTTCCGGGCCTTTTTCGATCATATCGCCGACAATGATTAAAATGTCTTTTTCGCTGAAATCTACTTTTTTCAAAAGTTTTTCCAGCCAGGCGCGGTGTCCGTGAATATCACTGATCACGATGGTTCGGCGGTTATGCTCCGGCTGAGTCAAGAACTGCACTTTTGTCTCAAATTCCATGCTTTGTTCCCTTTCTACAGATACTTTTTAATTCCCTGTATTTCCTCTTTGTAAACGCAGTATTTTGCGGTGGGATCCTGAAGGATTTTCTCCAGCTCTTCCAGGTCGATCCAGAAAACTTCATCCACTTCTTCTTTCTGGAGATGAAGTTTCGTGAGATCCACCGTTTTTTCATAAAGATAAACCGCTGCACGCTCCCTGTCAATGATTTTCTGGCCGTGGAATTCTGTTTCCACGCTTCGGGTAATGAAAAAGCAGAAGCGAAGATCTCCTTTTTCTGCCCGGATACCGAGTTCTTCGTAGAGTTCCCGATAGGCCGCAGAGTCGTAATCATCGCCTGCATCGAGATGACCTGCGGAGGAAATGTCGCAGTAGCCGGGGAAATTGTCTTTGTCCTGGCTGCGTTTCTGGATCAGGAGGCGGCATTTTCCCTCCGGCGTGCGGTCCGCCACCCATATATGAACGGTTCCGTGCCAGTCGCCGTCCCGGTGGACGAGACTCCTAAGCTTTACCTCGCCGGTGAGATTTCCGTCCTCCCGTCGGACGTCGAAAAATTCTCCGGCTTTTTCCACCTGGATTGTGGGAAGGTATTTGTCAAAATCTGTGCGCTCGCAGACGGCGGTACCGGGTTTCGTGAGGGAACCGGCGGCGGCGGCCTGGGCGGAGCGGAGGAGGGAGCGCATGAAAGTGGGATCGTCGGCTTTCTGCACAACTGGGGTTTCGAAGCGTTTTTCTCCTTTCAGGTGATGTTCGTGGAAAGCCAGGCAGAAACCGGCCACCAGTGAATCGCCTGCTCCCTGAAGACCGCGGACTTTCACGTCCGGCGCCGGGGAGTAGAGAGCTTCTTTTTCTCCAATCAAAAGGGCTCCATCCGGACCGAGGGAAACGCAGACGTAGGGGATTCCACGAGCGACGATTTCCCGGGCGGCCTGAATGATCTCTTCTCTTGAATGAAATTCCCGGCCGAGGGTCGCGGAAAGCTCGTCAATATTCGGCTTGATGAGCCAGGGTTTGCCCTCAATGCCGTTGAGGAGAAGGGTTCCGGAAGCATCCAGAATTACGGGAAGATCGTAGTCTTTAGCTTTTTCCAGGAGGATTTTGTAGATGTCTGCTGGAACGCCCGGGGGCACGCTTCCTGCCAGGACGAGAAGCTCTGCATCTTTGAAATAAGAGACGATGCGGTCGATCATGCGATTTACCGCGTCCTCGCTCACCGGGCAGCCTTTGTCGTTGAGTTCGCTCATCGTGCGGTTGGATTCGTCGAAGATTTTGATGTTCATGCGGAGTTCTCCTGGGATTTCTTCCAGGTCGTAGGAAATGGAGACCTCATCCAGGGTGGTTTTGATGTCGGAACCGCCTTTTTCGTGGGAGAAACCGAGGCAGAGGGTGGGGGCGCCGAGATTTTTCAGGGCGCGGCTGACGTTCAGGCCTTTGCCACCGATTTCAGTGCGGGTGGCTGACACGGGGGTGGTGCCGCCCTCGCGGAAGTTGGAGACCGTGAGGGTGCGGTCGATGCAGGGGTTGAGGGTGACTGTAAGTATCATGATAAGAAGCTCCTTCTTATAGATTTTTATGATTTACACTTTAGAAAAGCGTAGGGAAACATACTTGAGGGGGCCCGCTCCGAGTCAGCGAGCCGCCCTCCTTTGCAAAGGGTTTCCCCGCGCTTTCCCAAAGCCCTGATTCTTAAGAAAGTATACCACACTTTCCGAAGAATCTAAGAAACTCTTTACACTTTTCTCAAACTTTCTACACAGAATGGACACATTCCTTGTGTACTATATAATCAAACAAAGCCAAACAGCTTTTTCATATAGATTCTCTTTTTCATAACTCAAGCCGGATGTCAAATGACACCCGGCCCTCCTTTTTTTCAGCGTATTTTCAATTCACGCAAATATTTCTTCCAGTTCCTTTTTTTCGATTCGGCGAATGACGGTCCGGCCGAGGCAGTTGCCGTCTTCTTTGCCTCCGGCGCAGTAGGCCAGGAGCAGAGTTTCTTTGGTAAAGTGCAGGGCGCAGTAGCAGTAACCGCGGTCCGGCTCTTCTTCAAAGGCCACGGGGTCAGTAAAGGTCTGGCCGTTGTCTTTGCTCACGGCGATGACAAGCGGTGTTCTTCCGCCTGTGAAAAATTCTTTGTCAACTTCTCTTCCATTATAAACAGGAATCGGATTCCAAATTGCGTAGATGTTTTCGTCCCAGCCCCGTTTCATGCAGAGGGGGCTTAAGGGAGAGGTGAAACGGGACGGCTGGCTGGCTGTCCAGGTGTCGCCTCCGTCGTGGGAAAACATCTCATACTGGCGGCCAAGGTCGGTTCTGGCCCAGCCCCAGAGAATGTTGGGCGCGATCTCCAGAATACCAGGCTCCTGAAGGCCGGAATCACAGCAGGGGATTCCCGGAAGGTTGCATTTGCCTGCTGCCATTTTCCA
>OHAC01001476.1_pt1 | contig 21470 bp, 17 predicted proteins | sample 1577051 | NCBI WGS metagenome assembly OHAC01 (sample SAMEA3541499, study PRJEB24748) | human gut metagenome | biome: human gut; feature: human-associated habitat; material: faeces | place: China | collected 2012 | reverse complement strand
TGCAATACCGGCAGATCCGCCGATTCTGGGACAGGGCAGAGGACGGCGGAAGAAAAAGCTTCCGGCTGGATGAGTTGGAACCGGGCTGGTTTATGAAACTTCAGAATGGCTTTTTTATTCCTTATCTTGATTACATCCAGAAGGATTTGGACACGAGGGATTGACAGAAGCAGAGAAAATCCGTATAATTACAGACGGGTTTTAGCGTATTAGCAGACTAAAGTGCTTAAGAAAGGTGAATCTATATGGAACAGAAACTGCATACACCGGAAGGCGTCCGGGATATTTATAATAAAGAATGTGAAATTAAACTGACATTGCAGAAAAAGCTCAGCACCGTACTTCATTCCTATGGTTATCAGGATATTCAGACTCCGACATTTGAATATTTTGACGTATTCCGTAAAGAGATCGGTTCTACTTCTGCAAGAGAAATGTACAAATTTTTTGACCGGGAGGGAAATATCCTTGCATTACGCCCGGATATCACTCCTTCCATTGCCAGGGCAGTTGCAACGCTTTTTGAGACGGAGGATTTTCCAATCCGCCTGTGCTATGCCGGCAATACTTTTATCAACCATTCCAGTTATCAGGGACGGCTGAAAGAGAACACCCAGCTTGGTGCAGAGCTGATCGGTGTTGATTCCATCGAGGCAGATGCAGAAATGCTCGCCATGGTGGTGGACGGACTGAAGAAAACCGGACTGAAAGAATTTCAGGTCAGTATCGGACATGTGGACTTTATCCAGAGTCTGTTCCTGGCAGCAGGTCTTGAGGAGGATGAAGCAGAAGAACTCCGTACCCTCATCGCCAACCGTAACTTCTTTGGAGTAGAGGAAGTACTGGATCATATGGATGTTGCTGACTCTGTCAAAGAAGCATTTCATCTTCTGCCTGAACTGACCGGAGGAGCAGAGATCCTGGATCAGGCACTTTCTGTTGCCCCGGAAGAAAAAGCCAGTCAGGCAATTCATCGCTTAAAGCAGATTGATGAGCTTCTCCACCTTTACGGAGTGGAAGACCATGTCACATTTGATCTGAGCATGAGCGGAAGCTACGGATACTATACCGGTATCATTTTCCGTGCTTATACTTACGGAACAGGAGATGCTGTCGTCCGTGGAGGCCGTTACGATCATCTGCTTGAAAAATTCGGTAAGAATACACCGTCCATCGGTTTCGCCATCATTTTAGATGAACTGATGAATGCCCTGAACCGGCAGAACATCCAGGTAGAGACCGGCAGCCGCAATCTTCTCGTCTATACACAGGATACTGAAAAGTGGGCCATCTCCCTTGCAAGAACGTTCCGCAGTAAAGGGAAAAATATTGAAATGCTCAAGCGTAATACTGAGGATGACCGACAGGTATACGAAGAATACGGAAAGCGATCTTCCGTCATGACCATGCTGTATCTCCGGGATGACCTGAAGATCGAGATGATCAATTTCCGCACAGGTGAAAAGAAGATCATGGACACGAAAAAGCAGAAGTAAAGGAGCAGAACCTATGAGATATTTAACATTTGCACTTACCAAAGGACGTCTTGCCAGTAAAACTCTTGATATGCTGGAAAAGCTCGGGATCACCTGCGATGAGATGAAAGATAAAAATTCACGCAAACTGATCTTTACCAATGAAGAACTGGGACTCCGGTTCTTCCTTGCAAAAGGTCCGGATGTACCGACCTATGTAGAATATGGTGCGGCGGACATCGGCGTGGTCGGAAAAGACACGATTCTGGAAGCGGGAAAGAAGGTACATGAGGTACTGGATCTTGGTTTTGGTAAATGCAGGATGTGCGTATGCGGACCGGCAGATGCGAAAAAATATCTGGAGAATCACGAACTGATCCGTGTGGCAACAAAATATCCGAATATTGCAAAGGATTATTTTTATAATACCAGACACCAGACGGTAGAGATTATCAAATTGAACGGTTCGATTGAACTTGCACCGATCGTTGGCCTTTCAGAGGTGATCGTGGATATTGTGGAAACCGGATCCACCCTGAAGGAGAACGGACTTGTAGTTCTCGATGAGGTTTGCCCGTTATCAGCGCGTATGATCGTAAACCCGGTCAGCATGCGTCTGGAAAATGACAGGATCAAGGAACTTCTTTATAAACTCAGAAGTATATTAAAAAGGGAGGCTTAATGCACATGAGAATACAAAAGCTGAACAGCGATACAAAGAAAAATCTGCTGGAAGATCTGCTGAAAAGAAGTCCGAACAATTATGGACAGTATGAGGCGAGCGTAAAAGAAATTTTAGATAAAGTAAAAGAAGAAAAAGATGCGGCAGTTTTTGCATACACTGCCAAATTTGATGGAGCAGAGCTTACTGCAGATACGATTGAAGTCACAGATGCAGAAATTGAAGAAGCATATGCGCAGGTTGATGATACACTTCTTACAGTCATCCGCAAAGCAAAAGACAATATCGAAAGTTATCATGCAAAACAGCGTCAGAACAGCTGGTTTGACAGTAAACCGGACGGAACCATTCTTGGGCAGAAGATCACTCCGCTTCACAGAGTCGGCGTGTATGTGCCGGGAGGAAAGGCAGTTTATCCGTCTTCGGTACTGATGAATGTGATGCCGGCAAAGGTTGCCGGTGTGGATGAGATCATCATGGTAACGCCTCCTGGAAAAAATGGAAAAGTAAGTCCGAATACACTGGTTGCAGCCAAAGAAGCCGGTGTGAATAAGATCTACAAGGTCGGCGGTGCACAGGCAATTGCAGCCCTTGCATACGGAACAGAGAGTATCCCGAAGGTTGACAAGATCGTAGGACCTGGAAATATCTATGTAGCACTTGCAAAGAAAGCAGTTTACGGTCATGTCAGCATTGATTCCATTGCAGGACCAAGTGAAATCCTGGTTGTGGCAGATGAGACAGCTAATCCGAGATATGTTGCGGCAGACCTGCTTTCCCAGGCAGAGCATGATGAGCTCGCTTCCGCAATTCTTGTTACGACAAGTGAAAAGTTGGCACATGAGGTATCCGATCAGGTAGATGGTTTCTTAAAAGAACTTTCAAGAGCAGAGATCATTTCCAAATCTCTGGATAATTACGGATATATTCTGCTTGCCGATACGATGGAAGATGTGATCGACGTGGCAAATGAGATTGCATCCGAGCATTTGGAAATCCAGACAAAAAATCCATTTGAAGTGATGACCAAGATCCGCAATGCAGGAGCTATCTTTATCGGAGAATATGCAAGCGAGCCACTGGGCGATTATTTCGCCGGACCAAACCATATCCTTCCGACCAACGGAACCGCTAAATTCTTTTCCCCGCTTTCTGTAGACGATTTCATTAAGAAATCCAGTATCATCTCTTATTCAAGAGAAGCACTGCAGAAGGTACATAAGGATATCGAAAGCTTTGCAAAAGCGGAACAGCTGACTGCACATGCCAATTCGATCCATGTACGTTTTGAAGAGGAGGACTAAAAGATGGAGAGCAGAGTTGCATCCTGCAGTCGTGTGACAAAAGAGACACAGATCGAGATGACACTGAATCTGGACGGAACAGGAAAGACTGACATTTCCACTGGCATCGGTTTCTTTGACCATATGCTTTCCGGCTTTGCAAGACATGGACTTTTTGATCTGACTGTCAAAGTTACCGGAGATCTGGAGGTAGACAGCCACCACACGATCGAGGATACCGGAATCGTGCTGGGGCAGACCATTGCAAAAGCATTGGGAGATAAAAAAGGAATCAAGCGGTATGGACATTTTATGCTTCCGATGGATGAGGTGCTGGTGCTTTCGGCAATCGACCTTTCCGGAAGACCATATCTGAATTTTGGCGCTACATTTACCTGTGACAAATTAGGAGAACTGGACACGGAGATGGTAAAAGAATTTTTCTATGCTGTTTCCTACAGCGGTGCAATGAACCTGCACCTGAAAGTCCTGGATGGCGGCAACAACCATCATATGGCAGAGGCGTTATTTAAAGCATTTGGAAAAGCGCTTGATATGGCTGTATCCGAAGAACCACGGATGAAAGAAGTGTGGTCTACAAAAGGCAGTCTGTAAAAAGATAAAAGGAGTTTCTCGTATGAGTTATAAAAGATTGATTCCCTGCATTTTTATCCTTGGAGGGAAGGCGGTAAAATGGTTTGATGACCCGACAGTTGTATCTGAAGATGTGATCGCGCTGGCAAAAGAGTACAGCGATAACGGGGCGGATGAACTTCTGGTATTTGACCTTTCAAGTACGGACCAGGATCATGATGAGTCCATTGAACTGATGAAAAAGATCAACCGCGTGATTCGGATCCCGATGGTTGCCGGAGGAAATGTAAAGCGGCAGGAGGATGTAAAGAAAATCCTCTACACCGGTGCAAAGCGTGCCATGCTGAATTTTTCAAAGCCGGATTCACAGAAACTGATCGAAGAGGTGGCAAAGCGGTTTGGAAAAGAGAAGATCGCGGTGTCACTGAATGACTTTGATGCATTATTTAAGCAGCAGCATCTGATCCAGACTTACAGTAGCCAGATTGTATTTATGCACCGTCTGGATCTGAATTCCGTTGTAAATATTACGGATATTCCGTGTGTGGTTGTGACCGATACACTGGAAAAGGAAGAGCTTTTTAAGATCCTGGAATGCCCGGGTGTGAAAGGACTTTCTGGAATGTATGTGAGTCAGAGAGAAATCAATTGTGCTGATTTCAAAGAAGAGTGCAGCCAGAAAGGAATTCGTATGACATCCTTTGAGAGTCTGATGGATTTTTCCGAATTTAAATTAAATTCCGATGGATTACTTCCGGTTGTCACACAGCATTATAAGACGTCCGAAGTGCTGATGGTGGCATACATGAATCAGGAGGCATTTGAAAAAACGGTGAAAACCGGACGGATGACCTATTTCAGCCGGAGCAGACAGAGTCTCTGGACAAAAGGCGAGACATCCGGACATTTTCAGTATGTCAAATCCCTGACCATCGACTGTGACAAAGATACCCTGCTTGCAAAAGTCGATCAGGTAGGAGCGGCATGTCATACCGGCAATCCGACCTGCTTCTTCCAGCCAATCGTAGGGGATCAGTATGAAGAAATCAATACGCAGCAGGTATTCGAGAGCGTGTATCATACGATCATGGATCGCAAAGAGCATCCAAAGGAAGGATCTTACACGAACTATCTGTTTGAAAAAGGTATTGATAAAATTCTGAAGAAGGTTGGAGAAGAGGCTGCCGAGATCATCATTGCAGCGAAGAATCCGAACCCGGAAGAACTCAAATATGAGATGTGCGACTTCCTGTATCATATGATGGTGTTGATGGCAGAACGTGGAATCACCTGGGATGACATCATGGAAGAGATGGAAAAACGGTAAAAATAGCATATTTGAAAAAAAGAGGGACATATACTGAGGTAGAGGTATATGTCCTTTTTGTTTGTCTGAAATTGGGAAAGAACTTTCTGGTAAATGAAAAGAACTACCTGCCAAAGATGCGCACTCGCGCAAAGAAGAATGTTGCAAGCAACTGCGTTCGGTGTAGAATGCGCCGAGACACATTCATTTTAATTGGATGCTTTAGCAGAAGGGAGAGATTGGAATGAACGAATCACAGGAACGCCGCGAGGAGTTGCTTAGGATGTCACGTCAAAAATGGAGAAAAGGCAGCATCCCGGCGGTGCATCCAAGGTATCAGCATGTATACAGGGGATTATATGGAGAACATTCTTCAGAAGAAAATGGCGGAAGCAGTTTCTTTGCACGGATGTTTATCAGTTTCCTTATCTTTGGGATGTTTGTGGCGGCAGATTATACAGGAGAGAAAATCTGGAAATATACGCCCTCACAGATCGTGTCACAGATTGAGTACCAACCGGATATTATGACTGGAAACTGGTAAGAGAAGATAGGAAAGCAGTTCTATGGCGGAGACGGACTTGTAGAAAAAGGTGTAGAAAATACAATCCGCAATATCGGAGAGCTTGCAAAGAAGGGAATGCGTGAAACGGATAAGACGATCATCCAGATCATAACAAGGTAACATATTGACAAAGTAATATGAACTGGAACCATAAATGTAGAAATTGTGTATTTTTACTAAAAAAACACCACATATGGTTGAATTTATGCTATAATTAAAAATAATCAAATAAAAGATGAATGGAACCCATAAATTTAATGTTTCATACATTTTATTAATGCAATTGTTAATGCGAAGAAGAATTTTTTGAAAACTTCAAAAATTAACATACAACTTATAGTCTATTTACGAGAGGAGGATCAATTATTGAAGTTTAGGAACAAATTTGTATCAAAAAGGATCGGGACAAAGACATTGGCAAGTCTTCTGGCATTTGGAATGGCTCTTGGTTCGCCAATGGCGGTATTTGCCGATGATGGAGAAACGGCCGTTGTAGCAGAGAATACAGTGCAGGCAAAAAAGACAGATGGATCGGAAGTATTTGTGAGTGTATCTGATTATGTACGGGGAATGATGGAAAGAGGAGCAGTCAGGCTGAATGATGAAACCGGCTATCTGGAAGATACCTCGACTGGTCAGAAAGTGGATCCGGAGACAGGAGAACGCCTGACAGAGACACCGGATGTTCCGGAGACACCAGCCATACCGGACAATCCTGGAAATGAAGAAACTCCAGAGACACCGGAAAAACCAGGTACTCCGGAAACACCGGAAAATCCAGAAATTCCAGAGGCTCCAGAAAAACCGGATACTCCGGAAAAACCAGAGACACCGGAAAAACCAGAGACACCGGAAAAACCAGAAACTCCAGAAAATCCGGATACTCCGGAAAAACCAGAAACTCCGGAAAAACCAGGCACTCCGGAAAATCCGGATAGCCCGGATTCCGGCAAATCCGATTCCAAAGATCCGATTCAGAAACCGGATACTGATAAGGCAGATTCTTCCGAAGACCGGAAAGATACAAAGACCGACCCAATTCCGGGAAGTGAGATCGACCATACACAGGAGATCAGCAAAGCAGAAGAAGCAGCCGGTCAGAACGAATCAAAAACTGCAGTCAGTAATTCTGAACTGATCAACCGTCAGCAGATTGTGAAGCAGCCAGAGATGGTAGAGGATTTCCGTTTCTGGACTGTGGCAAGAAAATATGCATTTGCCAGAACAGCGATCAATGTACGGGAGGAAATTCCGGAAGCTGCAGATGGCAGGGCAGATACTTCCGAGGAAGCCAAAGAAGCAGAGCTTGAAGCGGCAAAAAAAGATGCAAAAGAGCTGAGAGCCGGATTTGATATAGAGAATCAAAAATACAACACGAAAAAAGTGAAACGTACAAAAACGGCAAAAGGTGTAAAAAAATCTACACAGATCAAACTGACCGGACTCAACATTTTTTCATCAGCGAAATTAAAGACAGAGGCGTCGAATCAGACCAATCTGAAAGCTGGAAAAAGAGCTGAAGCAGCAAGGCAGGCTGAGAAGGATCTGCAGAAGCAGAAAGAAGAACAGGCGGCAAAAGTGACTGCTGACCTGGCAGCACAGCAGATGGAAGAAAAGGTCCGCTCGGTCGGAACGATTTCGCAGGACGGGCTTCTTTATATTTTGAAAGAAGAAGACAATGGCTGGTTGTATGTGGAATCCGGTAATGTCAGGGGATTTGTAAAGGCGTCTGAAATTTATACGGAAGATGCGGCACAGGAACTTCTGGATGTCTATCAGACACAGGCCAGGTTAAAAGCTTCCAAAGAAAACAAAGACTACACCGGAATCGAGGGAACCGCAAAGACGGCACAGGCACTGATAGATGCAAAAGATAATCAGGCATATACCTATCTCCGCGCGACGGTGAAGCAGACGGTTGCAGATAAAGAACCGGCACTGGTAAGCGATCAGCTAGATACCGATAAAAAAGGAACCCTGAATATTCAAGAAGAGAAGAATGCGGATTCCAGAGTTGTCGGAACAATGACAGCAGGAGAGCTCTGCTACATTCTCGCAGATGAGGATTCAGACTGGGTTTATGTAGAATCCGGAGATGTCAGAGGCTTTGCGGAAAAGAAGTATTTGAAATCAGACGCTGAAACCAAAGCACAGGTGACAGAAAGAGGAGCTGATGCCTATTCGGTAGCAGAGGAAAACATGGATCCGGAAGATAATAAAGCTCTTTACTATACGCTGACTTCTACAAAAGAAGGAACGCCGAGTGGTGAAATCCGCCAGTCAATGATTGAATATGCATCCCAGTTTGTCGGTAATCCTTATGTGTGGGGCGGAACCAGTCTGACAAACGGAGCAGACTGTTCCGGATTTGTACAGCAGATTTACAAGGCTTACGGATATGATCTTCCACGTGTTGCCGAGGATCAGAGCCAGTATGGAACCAAGATTCCAGTAGAAGACGCACAGCCTGGAGACCTGATCTTCTATGCAAAGAACGGTTATGTATATCATGTTGTGATGTATGCCGGAGATGGAAAGACGATCGAAGCAGCAAATGAAGATGCGGGAATCATTTACGGAACTGTTTATAACAAAGATGCAGTATGGGCAACCCGGATACTGGACGATCATTATACTGTTGCAGGTGGCGGAATCGGAACAGTCAATGCGACAGAAGAGATGTACGGCGCAGATCTTGGCAATTTTACGATTACATATTACTGTGCATGTGAAATCTGCTGTAACAAAGCAGACGGGATCACAGCAACCGGAACCCCAGTCATTGAGGGACAGACCATTGCGGTGGATCCGAGTGTAATCCCTTACGGAACAAAAGTCATCATCGGCGGACATGTATTTACTGCTGAAGACTGTGGTGGTGCGATCAAGAAAAACCACATTGATGTCTATGTAAACAGCCATGAAGAAGCACTTGCTCTCGGCGTGACGAATGCAGAAGTATATCTGGTTAAATAAAAATTAAGCGAAGGATAATTTGTTCTTTCGGAGTTTATCTAAAGCCATAAAAACAGGAAAATGTTCTGACGTAAAATATGTCAGGACATTTTCTTTTTTTCATTTTACCAAAATATTTTCCGAAAGAAATTACTCTCTGAGTTTGAAAAATTTTATCAGAAATATTTTTAATGAAATATGGACGGTTTTGTCAAAGAGTAGTAAAATAAAAATGTCGCGTTTCGACTAAAAGGACTGCATTTTACAGAATTTGTAAGAAGGAGCAACAGATTTTGAAATATAGAAATATACAGGTAGCAAAAATGACAGGAGCAAAAATTCTAGCAGGATTGCTTGTTTTCGGACTTACTTTCAGCGCTCCGGCAACAGCTCGGGCGGCAGAGGGCGGTCTTACAGATGTTACTTCTAATGGATCAGAAAATGGAGAAAAATTACAGGCAAAATCCATTGATGGGCGTGATACACTTACAGAAGTATCAGATCTTGTCCTGGAGATGATTCATAATGAAGAAATAAGATACAATGAAGAGACTGGATATCTGGAAGATACCGGTCTGCGTGATGCAACGAAAACAGGATGGAAGGTTGATCCGATAACAGGAGATGAAGTAGAAGTAATCCCGGCTAACCCGGATGTGCCGGTTACGCCGGAGCAACCGACAGATCCGGTCAATCCGGATACACCACAGCAGCCTTCAGATGGCAATGTGAACAATGAACAGCAGCCTTCGGAAGACCAGACAGAAGACTCAGAAGAAAACAAAGCGCAGGAGCAGGAAAAAAATGCGCAGGATAGCGAACACAAGATGACCAATGAAGAACTGGTCAAGAGACAGCAGATCGTCAGGCTTCCGGAATACGAAGAAGATTTCCGTTTCTGGACAGTTGCGAGAAAATATGCATTTGCAAAGACAAAGATCAGCATACGTGAGGCAATTCCGGAAGATATCAGTGGAGCCGTTGATACTGATCGGACAGAAAGTGATATTCAGGAAGCAACAGCCGATGCTAAAAAACTGTTTCATAAGGAAACTTCTGTAAAGGCGAAGAAATCAAAGACGAAATCTTCTGCGAAAAAGACGAAAACGGAAAAGAAAGTACAGCTTAATACATTTTCTGCCGGGACATTAAAAAACACAGCAGACACTTCGGAAAAGAAGTCATCCTTAAACTCGGATACTGCCGTAGCATTGCAGGATGATACTTTAAATGCGTCCCTTGCATCCCGGCAGTTGGCCGAAAAGGTGCGTTCTGTCGGAGAAATTTCACAGGATGGACTTCTCTACATTCTGAAAGAAGAAAAGAATGGATGGCTGTATGTAGAATCCGGAAAGGTCAGAGGATTTGTAAAAGAATCCGAGCTTTATACCGGAGATGCCGCACAGGTACTGCTGAGTGGATACCAGAAGCAGGCAAAAAAAGCTGCAAAAAAAGCCAAGATTGCATACACTGGAATCGAAGGAACAGCATCCCTTGCAAAAGAAACGGTTCCGGCAAATGAAAATCTGGCATTTACCCATGTACGTGCAACCGTAAATCAGACACTGGCTACGAAAAAATATGCACTGGCAGATGCATCAAAGTCGGATGGAACTGTAGCAATCCAGGAAGAGGCAAATGGACAGTCACGTGTGATCGGAACCATGTCCCAGGGTAATCTGTGTTATATCCTTGCGGATGCAGAGAAAGACTGGATTTATGTGGAGTCCGGGGATGTCCGTGGGTTTGTCTCTAAAGAGGCTGTTCAGACTGGGGATGAAGTAAAAGCGCAGGTAGAAGCAGCAGGCGAAGGTGCTTACCAGACAGCTACAGAACTGATCGCACCGGAAGATAACCAGGCACTTTATTATAGCTATGCTTCTGTAAAGCCGGGAACACCGGGGAATGCGATCCGCCAGGCAATGTTGGATTTTGCCGCACAGTTCATTGGCAATCCTTATGTATGGGGCGGTACAAGCCTGACAGAAGGGGCGGACTGCTCCGGATTTGTACAGCAGATTTATAAGACTTTTGGCTATAATCTGCCAAGAGTAGCCGAAGATCAGAGCCAGTATGGAACCAAGATTCCGGTTGAAGACGCACAGCCGGGGGATTTGATTTTCTATGCAAAAGACGGTTATGTCCATCATGTTGTGATGTATGCAGGAGACGGAAAGACCATCGAAGCTGCAAATGAAGACCAGGGAATCATTTCGGGAACGGTATATATTCCGGAAGCTGTCTGGGCAACCAGAATCCTGGAAGAAAATTATAATCTGGAAGGCAAGGATGTAAACGAACAGAACGCTACAGCCGAACAGTATGGAGACAGTATTGGAGAGTATACCATTGATTATTATTGTTCCTGCGAGACTTGCCGTGCGAAGGCAAGCAAAGTCAAAGCAACCGGAACTCCGGTTGTTGAGGGGCAGACCATTGCGGTTGACCCGGATGAGATTCCGTATGGAACAAAGGTGATCATTGACGGACATGTATTTACTGCAGAAGATTACGATACTTCCGGCAAAGAAAAACATGTCAGTATCTATGTCAATGAGCATGAGACTGCACAGAAGCTGAATGAGAAGAAGGCAGAAGTACATCTGGTGAAATAAAGACAATCAAAAAAAGAAATATTAAACAAGAAAAACTTCGGATCACTGGAGAAAATCCAGAATATTCGAAGTTTTTTGCATGTCTACACTATTCAGACAAGTCATTCTCCCGGCTAATGTTTGATCTTTTTCAGTTTTTCATTGTCTGCCTGACATTCGGTTGGGGAAATATGATACATTTTCTTAAAAGCACGAAAAAATGAAGAATAGTCTCCAAAACCGGACTGGACAGCAACCGTTTTAAGCGGAACATCCTGCCGGATCAGCGAGACCGCAAGTGCCAGCCGTTTCTTTAAAATATACTGATGACAGGTCGTATTCAGTTGTTTCTGAAAAAATTTGTTCAGACTGCTCTTGCTCATGTGGAAAGTACGCGCCAGATCCTCCACACCGATTTCTTTCAGAAAATGCTGATCCAGATAGCGGACGATCTGATTGGTCTGATCGGATTCGATCTCAATAAATTCGTTGGAATATTTCAGGGCATAGTTAATGACTTTTACCAGAAGACAGGTGGATGCACCACAGGCATAGGTTTCAGAAAGCTCCCCATAAGAAGCATATTCCCGGTAAAAGGTTTCAAATTCTTCCTCAAAATTACACAGCTTATTGGTAGTATGAAGAAGATGAGGTGTGTCAATATTGAAAACAGATTCCTTAAGGGCCGGAAGCTGGCTTTTCAGATTGGAAATATATGATTTTTCCAGCCATACAGTGATAAAATCATAATAGTTTGCAACGAGATCACTGGAAGTAAAGTAGTGTGGAATATCCGGTGGAATAACCAGAATATCGCCATTTGTAATAAAATGCCGTTTCTGGCCGATGCGGAACAGAAAATCTCCGCTTTTACAAAAGCTGATCTCATAAAATCCGCTTTTGATCATGGAAAGATCTTCCATCAGATATCCTTTGTGGTGCGTGCATTTTACATGGCGCAGCTGGCATTTGCCGGACAGCTGCATTTCAGGGCTTTGCTCATATAATTTTTTCATTTATAAACCTTTCATGTTAAATAAAATTTAACAAATCTTTTGTAATCATTATACAATACACATTGCAAAAAAGGTAAAATAAATTGTAAAAAAATTATGTTTTTTGTTATAGATAAAAACAATAAATTGTTAAAAGTTACAAAAATAACGAAAAATCGCCGTTTTCTGGAATTATTGATAAACGATATCAATAAGTACAAAAATTGATAGAAAAAAGCAATTTGCAAAGAAAAAAACATTTTGGTAGTATTTTTGAAGAGTTGTTAACGAGGGGATACACAGACAGAACAACTTAAGGAAAATACAATGGAGGAAAAAGAAAAATGAAAAGAAGAGCACTCGCATTATTGTGTGCAGGAATTTTAGCAGTCGGTATGCTTGCCGGATGTGGTGGAAGTTCTGACAAGAAAGACAGCAGCGCAAAGACAGAAGACACGAAGAAAGAGGCAAAAAGTGATGGGACTTTTACAGTTGCATTGAATTATATGCCAACATCTCTGGAGCCAAGTACAGCCAGTGATGACCAGACCTCTCTGGTTCGTCCGATCTTTGAACCATTATTTGTAGAAACAAAGGATGGAATCGAATATTATCTGGCAGATAAGCTTGATATTTCAGAAGATGCCAAAACATACACCATTCATCTGAATGAGAAAGCAAACTGGAGCGATGGCGAACCGGTTACTGTAGATGATATCTTATTTACAATGAATTATGCCGGAAGAAATTCTGGTGGAAAATCTTCTTATAATACAATCAATAAACAGGAAGTTGTATTTAACAAAAAAGATGATAAGACACTGGAAATTGTCCTTCCTGAACCATATGCAACTTATACAGCAGCAATTGGCAGAATGATGATTTATCCGTCACACGCATTTGACAATGATTATACAAAAGTAGAAGGAAGCGGATACTTTAATTCCACAGATATGGCTACTTCCGGAGCTTACACGGTAGCAGAGATCAATGATGACAGTATTGTATATACTGCACGTGATGATTATTACAGAGAAACACCGAGCGTTAAGAAAGTTGTTATGAAGACGATCGGTTCCGGAAGCACCAAACAGGTTGCATTTGAAAACGGAGAAATCTCTTACATGAGAATTACAACTCCGGAAGAACTGAAAAAATATGAAGGTGACGATAATTACAATATCAGCTCCTTCTCAGAAGCAAGACTGAATTACCTGCAGATCAATCCTTACGGACCTGCAAAAGACAAACTTACAGAAGATGCAAGAAAAGCGATCTTCCTTGCAATCAATGCAGATGAGATCATCGATACCGCATACGGAAGTGACGAACTTGCAACGGTTGCAAACAGTCTTCTGACACCAGATCAGTCTCTTTACAACAAAGACTGCAAAGGTTACGAGCAGGATCTTGAAGAAGCAAAGAAACTTGCCAAATCTTCAGGAATCGAAGGAACAACTCTGAAATATGTTTACAATGCAGACCGTCCGAACATGGAAGAAGTTGCAACAGTTCTTCAGCAGCAGCTCGCAGAAATCGGCGTAACGCTTGATGTAGAAGGTCTGGATTCCAACGCATTCTTCCAGAGATTCTTCGCAATTATGTTCCAGTCAGGGGAAGAAGATCAGTGGGATCTTGGTACAAATGGATGGGATTCTGAGCGTGGAAGCAGTCTTGGACAGGCTTACAGCTACATCAACAGCAGCTCCAAAGCATGGGGATTCAGTGATGAAGCCGGACAGCTTGCAGCAAAGGTAAACGCAGCAGCAGACAAAGACGAAGCAAAGCAGCTTGCAAATGATCTGCAGGATCTGACTTTATCAGAATACTGGGAATACCCACTTACTTACACCAATTATGTGATGGTATCTCAGAAAAATGTAACAGGTCTGGATGCAGTACCGGTTGTTCCGGAATTCGTTGATTACCTGAAGATCAAAGTAGACTAATTATATCGTATTTTAGCAGACGAAGAGGGGCTGAAGCACAAGATGACCTTTGTGCCGGTCCCTCTTTTAAAGGAGAAAAGAAATATGGCAAAATATTTCGTAAAGAAAGGGATTCAGCTGATTATTGTCACGATTTTGATTTCTTTTTTCTCATTTGCCGTGATCTATGCAGCACCGGGAGATATTTCCGGTATGTATTTGAATGAACAGATGTCAGATGAGGAAAAAGAAGCAATCAGAGAGAATCTCGGACTTAACAAAAGTATGCCGGAGCAGTATTGGGGATGGGCAAAAGAAGTGCTGAAAGGAGATTTCGGAATTTCTCTTGCAAACCATACTTCCGTATCTGAGCAGATCATCAAGCGTCTTCCGGCAACCCTGCAGCTGATGGGAGCCGCATTGGTTCTTTCTGTGCTTCTGGCAATCCCACTCGGACTCTGGTCGGGATACCGCAAGAATACCTGGATTGATAATATCATCAGTGGACTTTCCTATATTGGTATGTCGATTCCGTCTTTCTGGCTTGGAATGGTGCTGATTATTGTGTTTGCAGCAAAGCTTCATATTCTTCCGTCATCGGGGATGCATTCGGTGGGAAATGAATCGTTCCTGGATACGGTGAAGCATATGATCATGCCATGTATCACCCTGAGCCTTTCCAACCTGGCAGTCTTTATCCGCTATATCCGTTCTAATACGATCGGACAGCTTGGAGAAGAATACGTTCTTGCAGCAAAAGCAAAAGGAACGACAGGTGGAAAACTTTTAAAAAGACATATTTTGAAAAATACACTGCTTCCGATCATCACATTGCTTGGAATGAATCTGGCATCCATAGTCTGTGGATCGTTTATCATTGAAAGTGTTTTTGGATGGCCGGGAATAGGTACCCTTGCAATGACTGCGATCGGTGTCCGTGATTATCCGGTGATTATGGCATACGTCATGTTGTCCGGAATTATTCTGGTTGTCGGTAACTTTATTGCAGATATTCTGTATGCATTTGCAGATCCGAGAATCAAGAGGGAGGATATGGCAAATGACTGATACTAGATTTAAACGAATTGAAAAAAAGAAAACCCAGGAGTTGATTTCATATGATCACAGTGTGTGGAAAGATATCAAAAAAGAGCTTTTTTCCAATAAGATTGCACTGGTGAGTATCATCATTCTCCTGATCATTATCATAGCTTCCATTCTGGCACCGCTTAGTCCATATGATCCGAATAAGATCAATGTTGCTGAAAAACTGCAGGGAATCTCTGCAAAGCATATTTTCGGGACAGATGAATACGGAAGAGACTATTTTACCAGAGCACTTTACGGAGGACGTATTTCTCTTACGGTTGGTTTTTGTTCGATGATCATGACTGTAATCCTCGGAACGGCAATCGGTATTACTTCTGGATATTTTGGTGGAAAAGTGGATATGTTCCTGATGCGCTTCACCGATATTTTCCTGGCACTTCCGAGTATGCTTCTGATGGTTGTACTGAATACGATCTTGCGTCCGGGCCTGTTTACTCTGATCGCGGTACTCAGTCTTTTTTCCTGGGCACAGGTGGCGAGAATTACAAGGGCGGAAACCATGTCTGTCAAAGAAAGAGATTATGTGACCGCCGCAAGGAATCTGGGAGCCGGAAGTTTCCGGATTGCAGTGGAACATATTGTACCGAATATTATGGGACCGGTCATCGTAGCGGCAAGCCTTGGAATTGCCAATGCGATTCTGATGGAGTCGTCCTTAAGTTTCCTTGGACTTGGAGTACAGATTCCAAGAGCTTCCTGGGGAAGTATGCTGCAGAGTGCGCAGGGACATATTCTGGATGCACCGAGACTTGCGGTATTTCCGGGAGTTCTGATTCTGTGTACAGTACTGAGTTTCAATTTACTTGGTGATGTCCTTAGAACCGCACTGGAACCAAAGATTGTAAAGTAAGCCTGGAGGATAGAAGATGGAAAAATTATTGGAAGTAGAGAATTTATCTGTATCCTATTTTACATATGCAGGCGAAGTACAGTCTGTAAGAGGAATTTCATTTGATGTAAAAAAAGGAAAGACAACTGCATTGGTAGGTGAATCAGGATGTGGAAAATCCGTAACTGCCAAATCCCTGATGGGACTGATCGAGAAACCGGGAAAGGTAAAGCCGGAAAGTAAGATCATTTACCAGGGAAAAGAGCTTACCGGGTATACGGAAAAAGAGTGGAATACCTTCCGTGGAAAAGAATGCTCGATGGTTTTCCAGGATGCACTGGTATCCTTAAATCCGACGATGAAGGTTGGAAAGCAGATTGCAGAAAATCTGAAGAATCACGAGAGTAGTCTTTCGAAAGAAGAAATTTATCAGAAATCGTTGGAAATGCTGAAGCAGACCGGGGTTCCGGATCCGGAAGGGTGTATGAACAAATATCCCCATGAGTTATCCGGTGGAATGCGTCAGAGAGTGATGATTGCCTGCGCTATGGTGACACATCCGCAGCTTTTGATCGCAGACGAGCCGACAACAGCACTGGATGTGACAATACAGGCACAGATCATTGCGCTGATGGAAGAGTTGCAGGAAAAGCTTGGTATGTCCATCATTATTATCACACATGATCTTGGAGTGGTTGCAGATATGGCTGATGAGATCATCGTCATGTATGCCGGAGAAATCGTGGAAAGAGGAACGGCAAGGGATATCTTTTATCACCAGCAGCACCCGTATACATGGGCACTTCTCCAGTCCGTTCCGCGGATCGATGATGAAGACAAAACAATTTTAAATACCATTGAGGGAAATATACCGGATATGATCTACCCGCCAAAAGGCTGCAGTTTTTGCACGCGCTGTCCATATGCAATGAAAATCTGTGAAGAAGAAAAACCGAAAGTTACGCACATTACGGATGAGCACAGCGTTGCGTGCTGGCTGATGGATCCACGTGCTGACAGAAGCGGTGTTCCGTTCGGGAGGACAGACGCATGATAGAAAAAGAAGTTGTATTAGAAGTAAAAAATCTGAAAAAATATTTTCCGGCAAGTCATAAACGTGTTTTAAAGGCAGTTGATGACGTGTCTTTTACGATTCATAAAGGAGAAACTTTCGGAATCGTAGGAGAATCAGGATGTGGAAAGACGACTTGCGGGAAAACCTGTACCGGAATCCTTACGAAGACAGACGGACAGGTGTTGTATCAGGGAAAAGATGTGCATCAGATGAGTAAAGCAGAGAGAAATGCATTTACACAGAAGGTGCAGACCATTTTCCAGGATCCGTATGCTTCGCTGGATCCACACCAGAAAGTGTATCAGATCGTAAGTGAAGGGATGCGGATCCATCATCTGACAAAAAGTAAAGAAGAAGAGCAGAAACGGGTGATGGAACTTCTAGAGATGGTTGGCTTAAATGCCGAGCATGCTACCAGAAATGTCCATGAATTTTCCGGTGGACAGCGCCAGAGAATCGGAATTGCAAGGGCACTTGCAGTTAACCCGGAATTTCTGTTCTGTGATGAACCGATTTCAGCACTTGACGTATCTATCCAGGCGCAGATCATGAACCTCCTGATGACCTTGCAGAAAGAACGGCATCTGACGATGCTGTTTATCGCCCATGACCTTGCCATGGTAAAGCATATTTCCGATAATATCGGAGTGATGTATCTTGGAAAGCTGGTGGAAATTTCACCGGCTGCGGAATTATATGAAAAGCCGTATCATCCGTACACGCAGGCACTTCTGGAGTCAATTCCGATCGCCGATCCGGATCTGGCAAAAAGTCGGGGACGTCATTTTCTCACCGGAGATGTGCCAAGCCCGATCGATCCACCAAAAGGCTGCCGTTTCTGCGGAAGATGTAGCAAATGCATGGATATCTGCCTGGAAGTCCGTCCGGAATTAAAAGAAGTATCCAAAGGTCACCAGGTGGCATGTCACCTGTATGATGACTAAAAGAAAAAAGTGTATGTAACAGAGGAGAAAGAAAAATGAAGTACGATTTTACAAGTATTATTGACCGTAAAGGAAAAGATGCCCTTGCAGTGGATATCCTTCCAAATATGCTTGGGCCGGGGAAAAAAGTAGAAGTAAGAGAAGGGCTGGATTACATTCCGATGTGGGTTGCGGACATGAATTTTCCGGCACTCCCGAAGATCACCGAAGCGATCATTGAAAGAGCGAAACATCCGACCTATGGATATTTTATTACCAGAGATGAGTATTACAACAGCATCATCAAGTGGCATGAAGAACGGAATCATGTGACCGGACTGAAAAAAGAACATATCGGTTATGAGAATGGAGTTTTAGGTGGCGTGGCAAGTGCACTTCACGCGGTCTGCTCACAGGGTGATAATGTCCTTGTCCATGCACCGACTTACATAGGATTTACCGGCACACTGAATAATAATGGCTACCATATCATCCACAGTCCGCTGAAAAAGGACGAAGAAGGCATCTGGCGGATGGACTTTGAGGATATGGAAGAGAAGATCGTGAAAAACAAGATCCATGCAGCCATTTTCTGTTCACCGCACAATCCGACCGGTCGTGTATGGGAGCGCTGGGAAATCGAGAAAGCAATGGAAATCTATAAAAAATACGATGTGACCGTCATTTCCGATGAAATCTGGTCCGATATTATTTTATATGGAAACGAGCATATTCCAACCCAGTCTGTATCTGAAGATGCAAGAAACAGAACGATTGCTTTATACGCACCGTCAAAGACCTTCAACCTTGCCGGACTGATCGGAAGCTATCATATTATATACAACAAACGTCTGAAAGACAGAGTTTTAAAAGAGTCCTCCCTCTGCCATTACAATTCGATGAATGTGCTGTCCATGCATGCACTGATGGGTGCGTATACACCGGAAGGACAGGAATGGGTAGGCGAGCTTCGAGAAGTGATCGGGGAAAATGTCGCTTATGCATGTGATTATATCGACAAACATTTTGAAGGTGTTTCCGTAACCAGACCGCAGGGAACCTATATGCTGTTTGTTAATTGTGAAGAATGGTGCAAGGCACATGATAAGAGCCTGGAAGACGTTCTGAAGATGGGATATGAAGCAGGTGTGTTCTGGCAGAACGGAAAGCCATTCCATGGTGAATGGTATATCCGTATGAACCTTGCACTGCCGACATCCAGAGTGAAAGAAGCATTTGACCGTCTGGATAAATATGTATTCAATGCTTAAAATGCATACAATAAAGGAGGAAAATAAAAATGGAATTAGTAAAAGAGCTGCCGGAGATTTTTGAAGAATTTGCAGAGCAGAGACAGAGATCTTTCCTGGTAATGAAAGAAGTAAAGGACAAAGGAATTCCGGTTGTAGGTGCGTACTGTACCTACTTCCCACAGGAAATCGCAATGGCTATGGGAGCAGTTACCGTAGGACTTTGCTCTACATCCGATGAAACGATTCCGATCGCAGAAAAGGATCTGCCGAAGAATCTGTGCCCGATGGTAAAGGCAAGTTACGGTTTTGCCGTATCTGACAAATGTCCATTCTTCTATTTCTCAGACGTGGTAGTCGGAGAGACAACCTGTGATGGAAAGAAAAAGATGTACGAACTGATGAAAGAATTCAAAAATGTCTATATCATGGAACTTCCAAACTCACAGAGAGAAGATTCCCTGGAACTGTGGACAAAAGAGATCATCCGTTTCAAAGAATATCTGGAAAAGACATTTAATGTAGAGATCACAGAAGAAAAAGTGCGCCATGCTGTTCATGTATCCAACCAGGGACGTATTGCACTGAAGAAATTCTACGAAGTTATGAAAAATGATCCGGCTCCGATGAACGGTTCCCAGCTGTTCGGTGTTCTCTATGGAAGCCAGTTCAAATTCGACAAAGAAAAAATGCCGGCAGAAATTGATGCCCTTCGTGAAAAGCTGATGAAAGAATACGAAGAAAAGGAAAAACCAGAGAGAAAGAAACGTATCCTTTTAACCGGATGTCCAAGCAGCGGCGCACCGATGAAGGTTGTAAAAGCCATCGAAGAACACGGTGGAAATGTTGTAGTCTATGAAAACTGTGGAGGTGCAAAATCTGTTGACCGTCTCATCGATGAAGATGCAGAGGACATCTACAAAGCAATTGCAGAGAGATATCTTGCAATCGGATGTTCCGTTATGACACCAGATAACAACCGTATTGAACTGATGGGAAGACTCCTTGAAGAGTATAATATCGAGGGTGTAGTAGAAATGACACTTCAGGCATGTCATACTTACAATATTGAGGCAAAGAGCATTGAGAAATTTGTAAAATCTAAAGGACTTCCGTATATCCATGTAGAGACCGATTATTCTCAGGCAGATATCGGACAGCTGGATACACGAATTGCTGCATTTTTAGAGATGATCTAGGATTCAGAATGTATCAAATTTAAAAGAATGTGTCCCGGTATTCTGAAAAAGTGGATGGGATTCTAACAGATTTATGTTATAATAGGAATTAACAGGCAGGGAACAGGCATCAGTCTGTTCCCTGTGTATATTTACAGGTATATGGAGAATATACCTGAATTTTTTCAGAGAGCAGCTAAGACTGAGGCGAAGCCTTTGAAAAAATTTTACCAGATTGAATAAAATAAGAGAGGTACTGAATATGACAATCGAAGAACGCGCAGCAAAAGCTGCAGATTTAAAAGCTGCCGGAGCATGCAACTGTTCCCAGGCAGTGGTGAAAGTATTTGAAGATAAGCTTTCATTGGACGATGAGACACTGATGAAATTAACCGCAGGCTATGCAGCTGGAATGGGATGTCTGGAAGCAACCTGCGGGGCACTCATTGGAGCTGTGATGACCGCCGGAGTCCTGACAGACGGAGCCGGAACGCCTCGTTATTCCAAAGAAATCCTTGCAAAGTTTCAGCAAAAATGCGGTGCAACGATCTGCAGGGAGTTGAAGGGCGTCGGCACAGGAAAGGTACTCTGTGAATGTCCGGAATGCGTAAGAAATGCGGTGCTTGCACTAGGAGAAGTAATGGGGATTGAATAAAAGGATAGGGATTTCTCCGCCAAATTCAAATCAGAATTAGTGATTGAACTGCTCAAAGGAGAAAAAGACTTAA
>OHAC01001471.1_pt1 | contig 21521 bp, 21 predicted proteins | sample 1577051 | NCBI WGS metagenome assembly OHAC01 (sample SAMEA3541499, study PRJEB24748) | human gut metagenome | biome: human gut; feature: human-associated habitat; material: faeces | place: China | collected 2012 | reverse complement strand
TTTTAACTGATCATGCGGCCCTCCGTCATAATCTCTGCCGGAAGCAACTACCACAGTTACACCTGCTTCCTGCGCTTTTTTGATTGCTTTGATATTTTGCTCCGGAATGTGTCCTGCGTTATCAAAAAGCGTTCCATCTACATCCAGTGCCAGAAGTCTGATTTTGTTATTTGATTTCATATACATATGCTCCGTATGGTTTTACTTCGATTGCATCCGCATACTGCTGCGGTGCATCATCATAATTGGAGATGAGTAATGTTCCCTGAGATACTTCTACAAAATCTCCCACCGGATAATTGATGTGCTCTTTTGTGAAGTTACAGATGACCAGTAATGTCTCATCTTCATTTTTTCGGAGATAAGTATATACCTTTTCGTTGTCCGCGTCCAGAAGTTTATATACACCATTTGTAATTACAGGTATTTCATGACGCAGCTGCACTAACTTCTTATAATAAGAAAAAACGGATTTTGGATCTTTGACAGATGCCTCTGCATTGATTGTTTTGTAGTTGTCATTTACTGCAATCCACGGCTCAGCCTCAGAGAATCCGGCATTTTTTTCTGCACTCCACTGCATCGGAGTTCTCGCATTATCACGGGATTTCAGACGCAGAAGTTCCAATGTGTCTTTTGCTGAAAAACCTTTTCTTCCGGTGAAATCTTTGAAAATATCCAGTGCTTCGACATCACGATAGTCTTCGATTTTATTGAAAAATGCATTTGTCATGCCGATTTCTTCCCCTTCATAAATATAAGGGGTTCCCTGCAGCATATGAAGTGCAGTACCGAGCATTTTTGCTGAAACCACACGATATTCGGGTGACTCATCGCCAAATCGGGTAACGGCACGGGCCTGATCGTGATTGCTCCAATAGAGACTGTTCCACCCACCACAGGCATTCATTTTTTCATCCCATTCTGTAAAAACCTGTTTGAGATCTGTCAATTTCACACGGTTTCGCGCATATTTTCCATTTTCATCATAATCCAGATGCATATGGTCAAAATGAAAGACCATGTTCAGTTCTTTTCTTGATTCATCTGTATAAAGAGCCGCCTCATCTGCATTGGTATGCGGTGTCTCTCCTACGGTCATAATATCGTATTTACTCAATACTTCCCGGTTCATCTCCTGGAGAAATTCATGTACTCTCGGTCCATTTGCACATCCGGCATAATAACTTCCGTAAGCTTTATTCTGAATCACCGGCCCGTCCGGAAAACTCTGATCTTTCGAAAGAAGCGAAATTACATCCATCCGGAATCCATCGATTCCTTTATCCAGCCAGAACCGCAGGATATCATATACTTCCTGCCGCACTTTCGGATTTTCCCAGTTCAGATCCGGCTGCTCTTTTGCAAAGCAGTGCAGATAATACTGGGCACGCTCCTCTGCATACTCCCAGGTAGATCCGCCGAAACTGGATCCCCAGTTATTGATTACTTCGTCTTTCCATATATAGTAGTCGCTGTAAGGATTGTCCTTACTTTTTCTTGATTCCTGAAACCATGGATGCTGGTCAGAGGTATGATTTACAACCAGGTCAAGAATAATCTTCAGACCTGCCTCATGTGCTTCTGCAAGCAGATTTTCAAAATCTTCCATGGTACCAAATGTCGGCTCGATCTCTCTGTAATTGGAAATATCATACCCGTTATCCACCTGCGGAGACGCGTAGATCGGATTCAACCAGAGAACATCCACACCCAGCTTTGCAAGATAAGGAATTTTTTTGCGGATTCCATTCAGATCCCCGATCCCGTCTCCATTTGAATCACAAAAGCTTTTCGGATATACCTGATATACTACACTCTTTTTCCACCATGCCGTTTTATTACTCATCCTCGTCATCTCCATCGTCTGCTATATCATTGACATATTTTATTTCATTCTTTGCTTCTTCCACCATCTCACGCATCCGTTCCACCGTGATATATTCTCCCTGCGGCTCCATGGCTACCTGAAATGCAAGTGGAAGGTTCATACCACTCACAATGTGCGTATGCGGTCTGTTGCGATAACGGAAAAACTGCTGGTTCACACTTCCTGAAGTCAGGTCTGTCAGAACGATCACTTCATCTTCCTCTGCAAATCCTTTCATCAGTTCATCGACTGCCTCTTCCACCGGCTGGTTATCCAGATAGGCAGAGAGTGCAATCGTCTCCTGCACTCCGCCTGAAACAAAATTCAGAGTATCCTTTAATCCATCTGCCATCTTATGATGAGATGCTGTAACTAAAATTCTTTTCATAGATATTATTTCCTTTCCGCTATACTGTGAGGATTCCAAAGAAAGAGCATACCAGTGCAATAACAATAATCAGAAGGATCAGTTTCGTTGCTGTCCACTTCTTATTTCCGAGCAGCTTGTAGACAAGTGCTGTCAGAAGTACCGGAAGCAGGGATGGCATGATCCTGTCAAGTACATCAGTCTGAAGTGCCAGTGAAACTTCCCCGACTTTAAAATTTAATGCTGTTGTCATTTTTACAGAAGAAGCGATCAATGCACCGACAACACTCAGTCCCATGATAGAAGCGGCTTCTGTAAATGTCGTAAGGCTTTTTCCAAGGTTTGTGATCAGCTTTGTTCCTGAAGTATATCCCACTTCAAACATTTTTCTCTTTACAAACCAGAAAATGATGTTTGCAATAAACCAGATGATCGCACCCAGCGGATTTCCCTGCTGTGCCATATATCCTGAAATAGATCCCATGATCGTCGGCCAGAGAACCCATACCAGCGTATCACCAACTCCGGCAAACGGTCCCATCAGACTGGTCTTTAACGACTGTACTGTCTCTTTCGCCTCGATGCCGTCCTTCTCTTCGATCGCCAGTGTCGCACCCAGGATCATACTGGACATGACTGTTGTGGAATTGAAATAATTAAAATGGTTGTTCAGTGCCTCTTTGTATTCTTCATCTTTTTTATAGATCTTACGAAGTACCGGTGCCATTGCCCATGCTACAGCCGGACCCATCTGGGATTCGTAATTGAAAATGTTACATGCCATAAAGTTATATCTGTCGGCTGTCTTTTTCAGATCTTTTTTTGTTACCTGATAACGCTGCGTTCCATCATTCAGGTTCAGCTCAACACCTGTGCTGCCTGCTTTATTTACTGTATTATTTTCCATCTTACTCATCAAAATCATCTCCCATCTCATCCACTGTTGTAACAGCTACTGCTTTCTCTGCCTCTGCGGCTTTTTTCATTTCTGTCGTAAAATACCAGAATGCTGCGGCAAATCCGACAATCGCAATTCCGAGTACCGGCATGGACAGATAAGCTGAAAGTATAAATCCGATCAGAATAAATGGAAGGAATTTCTTAACCGGCATATAACGCATCAACATTCCGATACCGACTACAGGAAGCATTCCTGCTGCAATGGAAAGCCCGTCTGTCACCCACTGTGGGATCACATCCAGGATAAAATTCACTACATTTGCACCAAAGCATACAACGATCACTGTTGGAATGATTGTCTGAAGGGAACAGAGCAGCGGTCCGACCCATGCGATCCGGTTCATGTTTTTCCATTTTCCTTCATTATTATCACTCTGCATCTTATGTGCTACAAAGTTATTTACAATACGCACTACAACTTCTAACTGGATCGCAAGAAGTCCAACCGGAAGTCCAACACCTACAGCCGCATCAATTCCCGTTCCTGTGCGGACTGCGATAAATGTACCGATAATTGTTGCAAGTCCGTAGTTTGGGGCAGAAGCTCCTCCAAGTGCTGCCACACCAAGCGACATCAACTGGAATGTACCTCCGATCATAAGACCTGTATTTAAGTCTCCCATGATCAGACCTGAAATTGTACCAACGATTACGGAGAACCAGGACATAACAACCGGACCATTCTGGTCGATCGTCATGTACCCTGCCAAAAGAACGATTAATATATCCTGTATGATATGCATATCTGTCACCTCTCAATTTTTTACTTATCTGACACTGATCTTTTCTTTTTCTGAATCAATATATTTTTCTGAATCAGTATGCCTCTTCTGCATCAGTCGGAACATACTGGATCACGATCGGAACACCCTTGCTTCTGATGATTTCAAGATCTGCTTTTTCTTTCTCATTCAGTGCAATAAATTTTGTGACCGGTGTTCTTCCATTCTCATTGAAAATAATTCCAAGATCTACTTTCGGGATCTCGACGCCGCCTTCCATCAGACGGATCAGTGTCTCCGGCTCTTTTACAAGAACGAACACTCTCTGTCCGTCATATTTACCGGCTTTAAAATTGGTGATTGCTGTCTCTGTGCTGATGACAGACACTCCTGTTCCTGCCGGCTTTGCCATTCTCATACTTGCCTTGATCTCTTCGTTATTGCAAAGCACATCATCTACCACCATAAATCTTTTTACCTGAAGATGTGGTGCCCACTGGTTTACGATCAACCCATGAATCAGTCTCTGATCAACTCTTGCTAATACTACCATTTTCTTTTCCTCCTTGATTTCCGCTTTTTGGTATCGTTACCAATTTGTTTCTTTTAAAAACCAGCACTGGATTTCGTACTGGTTATTTACTAAATTACTGCTGCCCTCAGGCTGACTGCCGGATCACTAATTCAAGATCCAGTTCTTTGCGGATCGTATCTTCCGCTCCGTCCCTGAGCTGACGGATCATTTCTTTTGCCGCATACTCGCCTTCCTGAGCAATCGGCTGACGGATCGTCGTCAGAGGAATCTGTATGCAGGATGCCAGCGGCTGGTCATCCACTCCCAGAATTGCAATATCTTCCGGGATCCGGATTCCATTTGCAAGTCCTTCGATCACCATTCCGGCTGCCACTTCATCACTTCCTGCAATGACTGCATCCGGTCTTTCCTGCAAAGAGAGATTTAAGATCTTTTTCATCACTCTCTTTCCATCTTCCATCGTATGTATTCTCGTAAACATCTGATCCGGGTCAGCACTTTTTCCCGCCTTGCTTAATGTCTCAATAAAACCTCTGTAGCGGTCACTGTCGATATTCAGTCCCTTTGGCTGTAAAACCAACGCTTTTGCTCCTGTACAGTAAGCGATTCTCTGATGTCCTTTACCTAAAAGATACTCGGTTGCTTTTTGAAATCCCTCATATTGTCTTCCACAGATCATTGAGATCTCATGGTCTTCATTGTACTCATTACATGCAACCAGCCTGCCATACTGGGTAAACTTCCTGATCAGTTCCCACTGGTTCTCAATCGCACAGAGGATTGCACCGTCTGCGTGCTGCATACGAAGCAGATTCAATGCTTCTTCCTCTCCTGCCCGTTCTCCGTAAGTCTGGATGATCAACGTCCTGTATGCATATTTGCTGCATGTTCTTTCGATTGAATCAACCAGATGAGCAAAAAAGTTATTCGTGATCGTCGGAACAACCACAGCCACATTTCCTGAACCGGAACCTCTCATCTGTCTTGCTGCCTGCAGGGGACTGTATCCCAGTGCATCCATCGCCTCCTGTACCCGCTGTCTTTTTGCTTCTGATACATGAGGCTTATTATTGATAACTCTTGATACGGTAGAGACTGATAATCCTGAAAGCTTTGCCACATCTGATATCGTTGCCAATTTATCATCTCCTTGTTGTTGCTACTGTATTTCTTTGTTGTGATTACACAATACACCCTGATTTTCGATTTGTCAAAGCTATTTTTGGTATCGTTTTCAATTTTGGAATTTTATACAAAGACGGGAATTGATTTTTGTAAGATTTCACGAAAAAACAGGAGGATTTTTTAAGAGAAAAAACAGTCACCTCTTCCTCCAGGTCACCGGCTTATAAACCAGAACTATATACTCACTCTGTTTTTATCACATCACAACTGCTCCAGCAATCCCTGAAGCCCTTCTTCCTCGTAAATCTGCTTATAATAAGTAATTTGCCATTTCTTTTTTCTGTATGATATAATGAGCGTTAACGATCAGGAGAAAGCATTGCTTTTTCAGTGCGAGTGGCGAATGACGATCATGATCGCTGCAAAGCAGCTCCAGGCATCATCGATGCCGATCATGATATAATGAGCGTTAGCGAGCGAATGAAAGAAAGGAGATTTCAAAATGCTGGTATGCGATTACATTGTTGAGCAGATTGACGGAGATTATGCTCATTTAAGACGAACTGATCTGCCGGATGAAGAATTGAAACTTGTTGCCAGGGCATTGCTCCCTGCAGAAATCGTTGAAGGATGTACGCTGCATTATGAACTGATGCAGTATACCATCCTATAAACTCAGAACGCATAGAAATCCCGTTCAGATACGATTTCAAATACTTCAAAGAAAAAATCCCGTTCAGGAGTATTTCTTCTCATGCAGGAAATACTCCCGAACGGATATCCTAACCAGTCTCTCGGCTTTTCGCTTCTCACTCTGTCTTTATTTTCATCGTTCTGACATTGAGTCCATTCACTTCAATATGATCATCCACCGGAATCACCAGACATTGCCTTCCGTCGATCATTCTGGTCTCTACCAGATCCATCCGCTCCGGGTTGACTTTGATCACCACATCCGGGGTCTCAATATTGAACTTCTTCGTCTCTGCGATATTGGATGCAAGAAGCGATGCCTTTTCCCCTGCATTTTCCTCAAAATTCTGATCAAAATTTTCCATCTTTTCATTGGAAACACCGCTCTGCTCAAATATTTTTTTCACATCCGTCTTATCCAGAGAAAGCGGATCAGGGTCTTCCTTATGCTCTTCAATCAGCTCATTCAGCGTCTCATGAATATTACGGACCGTTTCATAATCTCCATCCTCTCCCAGTGTATCCTCGATAATCATCTGAAATGTCTCTTTCTGAGTATCAGCAGACATCGGCATCTTAGCTCCCAAAAGCTGGTCGATCATCTCCGGCTGAAGATCTTCCGACTTCTTCGTATAATAAAGAACACTGTGAAGATCTGTACTTCTGTCATTAAACGCCGGAAATAAAAATCCCTTATCCGGTCTGTCCACGATCCAGTCACGGATACGATCCTGAATACAATTCTCCTCTGCATTATAACTAAGTCCCGCCTTGGACAGACTCACCGGACAGATACTCATGAGGATATGCTGATATACTTCATCTGAAGCGTCAAACATTTCCATATCATCAGAAGACTTTCCCGGAATATCATACATGGCATGGATCAGAATAATATAATAATTCTCCGCATATTCATAAGTAGCGATCACCTTGTCGTAAAATTCTTCCAGCAGCATATCATCTTCCAGTCTGCTGTCACGGAGTTTCAGCAGGAACTCCTGCGTTCCTCCCGGCATTTCCGCATCGATTGGAAATTCCATATTAATCATATTTTTACCGATCGAACCCGAAAGTGTCTTCTTAAAAATATCAAAATATTTAAATGCCTCTTCTTCCGGCAGGGAAAGAAAGGCTTCTTTCGATTCCATCTTTTTATTTTTCTCATGATCCACATAGCAGCCACAAATTCTCGTGATCGCACAGTTCTTCGGCGAAAACTGCTTACGGATCTCCAGTACTTCTTTTTTATTCATCGGTCGTTCTCCTTCATTTTCCACTCGGTCTTTTTATTTTACACCTGATTCATCCTGAAAAAAAGATTTGATTTCCCCTGATATCTATGATATCATACCTACAGTTTTATATGAAAATGTGGATCTTGCCGCCGGGTAAGATCGTAAGGCATTCATTTTCGGACCGACAGGCTCTAATACCTCTTTGACCAGTTTTCAGGTGATATGCACAGGCTGAAGACAGGTAACAGACCGGTTATTAGAAGGGACGAAAAGTGAATGCCTTTTTCATCATTTAACCGCACCTAACCGCACTCAGAAGGGAGTTTTTTATGTCAGATACAAAAGTTATCCACAGTTCCGACACTTCCGGGCATATTTTTTCACTTTTTCTGAAATATGTCTCTGCGAATGTTCTCGGAATGATCGGCTTTTCCTGCTACATTCTTGCTGATACCTTTTTTATTGCAAGAGGCATTGGCTCCGATGCACTTGCCGCCCTGAACCTGGTTCTGCCTGCATACAGTCTGCTCAACGGAACCGGTCTCATGATCGGAATGGGAGGCGGTTCACGTTATTCCCTCTCCTCCACGCACCCGGAAGGAGAAACGCACCGCACAGTCTTTACACAGTCCGTCCTGCTGGCAGTCATCGCAGCTATTTTTTTCGCACTGACAGGACTTCTTGGGGCAGAGCCTTTATGCCTTCTCCTGGGAGCAGACAGCCGGACACTCCCTTTTGCCGTCCCCTATATCCGTATCCTGCTGGCATTTGCCCCCTTATTTCTGGCCAATAACCTTCTCGTATGCTTTGTCAGAAATGACGGTGAACCCGCTTTATCCATGGCAGGAATGATCATCGGAAGCCTCTCCAATATCCTGCTGGATTACCTTTTCATTTATCCTCTGAATCTTGGCATGGTAGGTGCCGCCCTTGCCACAGCTACCGCACCGCTCATCAGTATGGGGATTCTTTCCACTCATTTTCTGAGAGGAAACAGCCACTTCCGGCTGATGAAGACAAAACCTTCCCTCAGCACAGCTTCCTCGATCTGTTCTCTAGGTGTCTCCTCCCTGATCACTGAAGTTTCTTCCGGGATCGTGATTCTCGTATTTAATTTCCTGCTCCTGGATTTAAGCGGGAATACCGGTGTCGCTGCCTATGGGGTCCTTGCAAACATCGCACTGGTTCTTATTGCCATCTCCACCGGCATTGCTCAGGGAATCCAGCCCATCGTCAGCAGCCATCCAGGAGAAAAAGGACAGCCGGTCCGCCATCAGATCAGATGCTATGCACTCCTGACCGCTCTGCTTCTGGCTCTGCTTTCTTACGCAGTTATCTTCCTGCTGGCTGACCCCATTGCTGATCTGTTCAATAAAGATCAGAACACCGCCCTTACTTCCATTGCGGCCGACGGAATGAGGATCTACTTTACCAGCCTCTTTTTCTCCGGCATCAATATCGTTGCCGCAGTATTTTTAAGTTCCACGGACCGCCCAAAACAGGCATTTATCCTCTCTCTTCTAAGAGGATTTCTGCTGAGCATCCCGGCCGCTTTTCTTCTGGCTCATTTATTCGGACTCACCGGGATCTGGATGTCACTCCCGGTAACAGAGGGGATCGTATGTATCTTTTCCCTTCTTTTTCTGAAGAAAGTCTGAATATAACGGCAGACTCCTGTTCTCTCTCCCTGCATTATGAGGATGACTTTCCGAAAATCTTTTTCATATCAACTTTCATGATATAGTAATACATGACCAGCAGCAGCGATCCCGCAAGGATCCATGCTGCCGGACTGGCCATACAGACTCCGGTATAACTTCTCTGCTTTGCCGCAGCCACTGCAACAGCACCTCTTCCGACCAGTTCTGCCACTCCTGCCATCATTGGAAGAAGTCCATAGCCCAGTCCCTGGATTCCATTTCTGTAAATATTCACTACAGCAAGCGGAATAAAACAGATTCCAATACACCACAGATAAATCTCCACCGAATCCATAATCACATCAACATTTTCTGAAACAAATAAGTAAGTCATATATTTTCCTACAGTCATAACAAATGCTGCTGCAATAAAAGAATAAATAACTCCCAGAATCGTACATGCTTTAAATCCCTGGCGAATCCTCGGGACATTGCCCGCTCCCATATTCTGTGCCCCGTAAGTTGCCATAGTTGTCCCCATTGCCACATATGCCTGCGTCACTACCTGCTCGATCTTATTTGCCGCAGTAAATGCCGCTACCAGTGTAGAACCGAGAATATTCAGCGAAGTCTGCACCATCATAGTTCCAATCGCTGTAATGGAATACTGCAATGCCATTGGCAGACCGATGCGGATCTGCGTCAGGTAGATCTGACCTCCTACGTGCCGGTCCTCCTTTTTCAGATGCAGTATCGGAAGCTTCAGCATGATGTAGCCCAGGCAGAGAAGTCCCGATATTCCCTGTGCGACAACGGTTGCAATGGCGGCCCCTGCAGTTCCCAGTCCGAAGACGATGATCAGGAGCAGATCCAGGAAAATATTAAGCACCGCACTGATAATCAGAAAATAAAGCGGCAACTTACTGTTTCCCAACGCACGCAGGATACTGGACAGAAGATTATACAGCATCTGTGCAAGGATGCCTCCGCTGACAATCATAATATAAGCATATGCATCCTGGAAAATATCCTCCGGTGTATTCATAAGAATCAGAAGCGGTTTCATAAATGCCATAAATACAATCGTCAGAAAAAGTCCGATTCCCAAAGAAAGGATGCCTGCCCCCGCAACGGTCTTCCTCATTCCATCCATATCGCCCGCTCCGAATTTCTGTGCTGTCAGAACCGTAAATCCGGCTGTCATTCCCGCGACAAAGCCCCAGATCAGAAACATGATCGTTCCGGTGCTTCCGACTGCTGCCAGTGCTTTCGTACCGACAAACTTTCCCACGATCACAGCATCTGCCATATTATAAAACTGCTGAAACACATTTCCGATAAAAATCGGCAATGTAAAATTTATAATTACTTTCATCGGCTTTCCCACCGTCATATCATGCTGTACTGCTTTCATAATACTGCCGCACTCCTTTCTCTTTCATTCACGCTGCAATACGCAACTGACCATTTTTTCAGATATAGGATATCACTATCTTTTTTCGTCTTCAATATGGTTTTAAATTTAGGGTGGCAAAAATCCGAGGCCGGGTTTATAATGATTTATAGTAATTTTTACTCAGAAAAATGGAGGTAGAGATCATGTTAAAATATGTAGAAACCAAAGAGGCTCCGGCTGCGATCGGACCATATTCCCAGGGAGTTGTTGTGAATGGATTTGCTTTCTTTTCAGGACAGGTTCCTCTTTCGCCACAGACAGGTGAAGTGGTCGGAACTACCATTGAGGAACAGGCTGAACAGGTCATGAAGAATATCAAAGGACTGCTTGACAGTCAGAATGCAGCATTTACAGATGTTGTAAAGACAACTTGTTTCCTTGCTGATATTGCTGATTTTGCAGCATTCAATGCCGTATATGCAAAATATTTCACCGGAAATCCGGCCCGCTCCTGCGTTGCTGTAAAGGATCTTCCAAAGGGAGTCCTCTGCGAAGTAGAAGTGATCGCCGCTGTATAAGAATTTTACTGTGAAGCTTTTTGCAGCAGTTTCTTCCTTCAGTGCCAATAAGGACTATACTGAAAAAGATGCTTTTCTTTGATCTGACCTTTACTCCCGACCGGGTGTATCTGCCATTTCCGGAAAAGCATCTTTTCTTTTTTTACATTTTCTCTTTATCGTATCTTTTCTTTTTATAAAGTCTCCAGTTCTTTCATCCATACAGCAACGCAGGCATCACTCGGCATTCTCCAGTCACCACGCGGAGAAAGTGCCACAGTTCCCACTTTCGGTCCATCCGGCAGACAGGATCTCTTAAACTGCTGGGAGAAAAATCTCCTGCAGAATGTCTTCAGCCACTTCAGGATCGTTTCCCTGTCGTATTCCCCCTCAAAAGTACTGCAGGCAAGACGATAGATCTTTGCAGGCTCATATCCAAAGCGAAGCATAAAATATAAGAAGAAGTCATGCAATTCATACGGTCCCACCAGATCTTCTGTCTTCTGTGCGATGTCTCCGTCTTTTGGCGGAAGTAATTCCGGGCTTACCGGAGTGTCCAGTACATCATACAGTACTTCCCGGAGCTGCTCATCTTCCGTATCATCCGCAGCATATTTGACCAGATGACGTACCAGTGTCTTAGGCACAGAGGCATTCACCCCGTACATGGACATATGATCGCCATTGTAGGTTGCCCAGCCAAGTGCAAGCTCTGACATATCGCCTGTCCCGATAACCATGCCCCACGTCTTATTCGCAAGATCCATCAGTACCTGCGTTCTCTCGCGTGCCTGTCCATTCTCATAAGTGACACTGTGATCCTCGGGATCGTGTCCGATATCCCGGAAATGGATATTCACCGCCTCGGCGATCGGCACCTCTATCAGAGTTGCCCCGACCTTTTTCGACATCTCACAGGCATTCTGATAGGTACGGTCTGTCGTTCCAAAACACGGCATCGTCACCGCAAGAATATCTTTTTTATCCCTTCCAAGCATATCAAATGCTTTCGCAGTAACCAGGAGGGCAAGCGTAGAATCCAGCCCACCGGAAATTCCTACCACTGCGGTTCTCGCATTGGTATGGGCAAGACGCTTCTTCAGTCCCATTGCCTGGATCGTCAGGATCTCCTCGCAGCGTGCAGCTCTCGTCTGTTCATCTGACGGAACAAACGGCTTCTTTGGAAATGTTCTCGTCAGAGAAGTTTCTCCTTTTTCTATCTGGAATCCTACCCGGATCAGGCTGCGTTCCTGTGCTGTCTGAAATGTCGTATTCTTTCTTCTTTCTCCCGTAATTCTCTCAAGGTCAAACTCCGAGTAAATAATTTCATTTCTATAGCGATTGCTTTCTTTCAGGATTATTCCATTTTCTGCGATAATATTATGTCCGCCAAAGACAAGATCCGTTGTTGATTCTCCTTCTCCTGCATTTGCATAAATATATCCTGCGATCAGTCGTGCAGACTGCCCTGCGATCAGCTCTCTGCGATACGTATCCTTTCCGATCGTCTCATCACTTGCGGAACAGTTTACGATCACAGTCGCTCCTTCCAGTGCCGCACCGATACTCGGCGGAACCGGTGACCACACATCCTCGCAGATCTCCGCTGCAACGATCAGATCTTCCATTTCTGCTGCCTGAAAAAGAAGCTGTGGTCCGAACGGGATCTCTTCTCCGTTAAAAGAAATATATCTCGCCTTCTCCGGTCCGGGGGTAAACTGACGCATCTCATAAAATTCCCCGTAATTCGGAAGAAATGTCTTTGTCGTCAGTCCCAGGATCTTTCCATGATTCAGGGCTGCTGCCACATTGTAAAGCTTTCCATCCACCTCAAGCGGAACTCCCACAAACACCAGCAGATCCCTGTCTCTGGTAAACTCTGCGATCTCCAACAGAGCCTTTTTCGCTGCTTTCAGTAAAACCGCATGGTCAAACAGGTCACTGCACGTATATCCTGTCACACACAGTTCCGGGAACACCAGTATTTTTGCATTCGCCTTTTCTGCTTCTTCAATCCCTCTGCAAATATTCTCTTTATTAAACTCTACATCTGCGACCCGGATATCCGGTGTTGCCGCAGCAACCTTTACAAATCCATGTCTCATATGCTTCTCCTTTCGCTGATCCGTTCCTCAGTCCGGATTTTTATCATTTTCATTCTCAGTCCGTTCCTGCAGAACTTTAAAAATTTATCTGCTCTTTTTTAATAATTCTTTTAATTCATCCACAGAATAATGATAGGCTGTATTACAGAAGTGACATTTTACTTCAATCTCTTTTCCTTCATCAATCATCTCCTGAATTTCCTTCTTTCCAATACTGATGATTGCTTTTTCAATTCTCTTTTTAGAACAGTTACAGTAGAACTGTGTCGGCATTGTATCCGTGATCTCAAGATCCAGTCCTTCCAGCACCTGCTCCAGCATTTGTTCCGGCGTATGTCCATCATCAAGCATAGCCGTGACAGAACGGATCTTTTTAATATTTTCTTCCAGTTTATTTAATACTTCATCTTCAATAAAAGGCATAACCTGAACAATAAATCCTCCGGCAACTCTGACCGTATTATCTCCGTTCATCAGTACACCCAGTCCTACGGAAGACGGAACCTGCTCAGACGTTGCAAAGTAGTACGTCAGATCTTCTGCGATCTCACCGGTCTGAAGAATTGTCTGACCGGAATATGGTTCTTTCAGTCCCATATCTTTGATGATCGTCATAACTCCCTGGCCCAATGCTCCGCCTACATCCAGCTTTCCATTCTTTGGCGGCAGCATGACATCCGGATTAAATACATATCCTTTTACATTTCCCTGACTGTCTGCCGTCACTGTCAGCCCCTCAATATCTCCGGAACATTTGATCTGGATCGTCAGCATATCGGTATCATTCTTCATCATGCTTCCCATCATGACTCCACCGGTCAGAAGCCGTCCCAGAGCTGCTGTTGCAACCGGACTTGTCTGATGATGGACTCTCGCCTCTTCTACCAGGTTCGTTGTTACTGCGGCAAAAGCACGAATCTGCGTATTTCCTGCGGTTGCCCTGACAATATAATCTTTCATTCTTCTTTTCCTTTCTCATCATAAAATTTCTTGCTTATTTCTGTAACTTTCCATATTCTCTTGCAATAATATAGATCCGTTCACTTTTTTCTGTCGGTGCTTCATGGGTAAATGCATCATAAGCAGTCTCAAAGATCAGGCCCGAACTTTGAATCAGCTCTTTCATCTCGTCTAATGTATAGCCCCTCTGATAATGCGTCTCCTGATACTTCCGGTACAAATTTTTCTCTTTTCCCTCTTCCCTGATAAACAGCGTCAGATCATATTCATTGATCTTTTCCTCATCATAGTAATAGTTATCCCAGATAAAACTACATTCACCACGGTCTTCCGCTATAACGGTATCTCCCATTACTTCCTTATATTTATATACTGTATTAAAATCAAAAATAAAGACGCCTTCAGGATCTAAGTAATTATTCACCAGCCGGAATACCTCTTTCAGCTCTTCAGGCTCTGTAATATAATTTACCGAATCACAGACACTCACTGCCGCACGCACTGTACCGTACAATTCAAATTCCCGCATATCCTGCAACAGATACAGAATATCCTGCCCTGACTGTACTCTTTTTTCCATGGCAAGCTCCAGCATATCCTCTGAATTGTCCACTCCGATCATATCATATCCGAATGCTGCCAGCCGCTCTGTCATCGCACCTGTCCCACATCCCAGATCCAATACGATCCCTTCTTCAATTCCATGCTCCAGAAGCAGACCATGGAGATAGCTGCTCCACTCTTCATAAGGTACATTGTCCATGAAAATATCATAGACTGCTGCAAACCCCGTATATGCTTCCATCCGATGTAACCTCCATTTCTCTGTAAAAATGACATACTTCTTTTTATTTTATCACATATTTCGTGTAATATCTATTCTCAAAATCAAGTCTTTACGAAGTTGCTGCCAGGTCTTTCTGACCCGTTTTCTACGATTTCATCCATATTTGGACATTATTTCCTTGACATTTTAATCTTTTTCGCTTTCTTTTATCACTTTATCATGATATAATAGTGAAGCTATGCTAATCATTAGCAAGAAATATACAAAAGAAAGGAAAAGAGAAATGGACAACAACAAGAAAGACTTCAAGCCGTATATTCCAGCCGACAAAGTCGTTCCTGAATTTACGGTAACAGCACTCTTGATTGGTATCCTTCTGGCAATCGTATTTGGGGCAGCGAACGCATATCTCGGACTCCTCGTAGGTATGACTGTGTCCGCCTCTATCCCGGCAGCAGTTATTTCTATGGGTATAATACGTGTGATTCTCCGTAAGGATTCCATTCTTGAGAACAACATGGTACAGACGATCGGTTCTGCCGGTGAGTCTGTCGCAGCAGGAGCAATTTTTACACTTCCTGCATTATTCCTCTGGGCAGAGGAAGGAAAAATTGATTTTCCAAGTATTCTTACGATCTTCCTGATCGCATTATTCGGAGGTGTCCTGGGCGTTTGCTTTATGGTTCCTCTCCGTCAGGCTCTGATCGTAGAAGAACATGGAACACTTCCATTCCCTGAGGGAACTGCATGTGCAGAAGTACTTCTGGCAGGCGAAGAGGGAGGTTCTAAAGCCGGCACTGTATTTGCAGGACTGGGGATTGCAGCAGTGTACAAATTCCTTGCAGACGGAACACAGCTCTTTAAGAGTGAGATTGGTCATGCATTTGAAAGCTACAAAGGATCTCAGGTTGGTATCCAGGTACTTCCTGCCCTCGCAGGTGTAGGTTATATCTGTGGACCGAAGATCTCAAGTTATATGTTTGCCGGTGGAACACTCAGTTGGTTTGTACTGATGCCATTGATCGCATTATTCGGTGCAGATGCAACCATCTTCCCGGCAAGTAAAACAGTAACAGAACTTCTTACTATGGAGGGCGGCGGCCCAAGTGCTTTGTGGAGCAATTACATTAAATACATCGGAGCAGGAGCTGTTGCAACAGGTGGTATCATCAGTCTGATCAAGAGTCTTCCTCTGATCATAAGAACATTTAAACAGGCTATTGACAGTATGAAGAATAAAAATGCAGCACATAAGGGACTCCGTACAGAGCAGGATCTTCCGATCCCGGTTCTGATTGCAGTCGCACTTGTGATCGCAGTACTGATCTGGCTGATTCCGACATTCCCTGTGAATCTGATCGGTGCATTAATCATTGTAGTATTTGGATTTTTCTTTGCTACAGTATCCTCCCGTATGGTAGGTCTGATCGGTTCTTCCAACAACCCGGTATCCGGAATGACGATCGCAACACTGCTTTTTGCAACTGTTATCCTCAAGGCTACCGGTTCAACTGGTATTACAGGTATGGTAGGAGCTATTTCCATCGGTGGCATCATCTGTATCGTTGCAGCAATCGCCGGTGATGCTTCTCAGGACTTAAAGACCGGATTTATTGTAGGTGCTACACCGAAGAAACAGCAGCTCGGTGAAATCATCGGTGTGGTTGCTTCCGCAGCAGCAATTGGATTTGTTCTCTATCTTCTGAATGAGGCATGGGGATATGGTACAGAAAAGATTCCGGCAGCTCAGGCTACTATGATGAAGATGCTCGTTGAGGGTATCATGAACGGTGAACTTCCATGGGCCCTTATCTTTATCGGTGTGTTTATCGCCATCGTAGTTGAGATTCTTCATATGCCGGTTATGCCATTTGCAGTTGGTATGTATCTGCCGTTCTCCTTAAGTGCAGGTATCATGGCTGGTGGTGTTGTACGCATCCTGGTTGAAAAGAGAAAAGGAACAGAGAAGGAAAAGAAAGCCCGCACAGACCGTGGACTGCTCTTTACTTCCGGTATGATCGCAGGAGAAGGTATCGTTGGTATCCTCCTTGCAGTATTTGCAGTTTTTAAGATCGACAGCAAGATCGTTCTGCCGTTCCAGTTACCGCAGATCGGCAGTCTGATCCTTTTCATCGCATTACTTGCATTACTTTACAGAGTATGCATGAAAGCAGATAAGGAATAAGGATTTCATGAAAAAGAAAGACAGTAAAAACTATCTGGATTTTGTTCCGGAAAAGAATCCGGAAATTGAATATGAAGCAGATGAGGACGGTATTATTACCGTCCTTATCGAATGGAAAGGATTTTATCATAAAATCGCACAAAAGCTGTTCCGACGCCCGAGAGTCAGTGATATCCGGCTTGATGAGCTTGGAAGCTTTGTATGGAATGCGGTCGACGGGAAAAAGGATGTCCATCAGATTTCCAAAGAACTCGAACAGCAGTTTCCGAAAATGGAAAAGCCTGTTCCCCGTCTGATCAAATACCTCGAAATACTACACGATAATCATCTCATCTACTGGAAAGGAGAAAAACATAAATAATGGAAACGATCCTGAAATACCTTCCTTATGTTCTTCTTTTTGCAGTGGCAACGATGATCGTCTATGGCTGGGGACTCTGGCGTACTTCACGACAGAATCAGGACCTCGCCAATATGCTCAGTGCCAAAGGAATCTCCGCAGTGAAAAAAGCTCTGAAAAAGAAAGGTCCTTTAACCAGAAAAGAGTTAGAACCTTTTGTAAAAGATCTTACTGCAAAGCAGCCTTTTATGCAGGATTCCATCGGAGTCACTGATCCAAAAAAGTTCCTGGACTCCATTTTGCCTTATATGATCAAGCAGAAAATGATCCTCGAGGAACGTCAGAATGGAAAGATTTTTTATAAGATTCGTAAGGATTAAAGCAGTCTGTGAATGATCCTGGATTATCCTGATCATACTCTGCTCTTTCCGAAAAAAGGAGGAAACTCTGACGCGGTGTCGGTTCAGACCGATACCGTTCAGGTTTCCTCCTTTTTCTTTTTCAGACTTTATATAACTCAGCTCTCTCTGGCTGTTCTTTACCGGATTGCGGAACAGATTTTCCTACTTTGCCAGCCGTGAAAGAATATCTTTTAAGAACTCATAAAATCTTTCAAAAGAATCCAACGTCAGATATTCATCCGGAGTATGACAGTTGGCGATCGTCGGTCCGATCGCGATCGCATCCAGTCCTTTGATCGCATCAGAGAACAATCCGCACTCCAGTCCCGCATGGATTGCTTCAATCTTCAGATCCTCCCCAAATAATTCTTTATAGCTTTCCTTACAGATCTCACGAACCGGAGAGTCTTCTTTAAAGCTCCATCCCGGATACTCTGAACTATGGCTTACTGTAAAGCCAAAAGTTTCTGCCAGTGTATTCAGACGTTCTTTTGTATCTTCCTGAAGTGATGCAACAGAAGAACGTGGAGAAAAGATCATAACGATCCGGTCTTCCTCTGTTCTGACCACACCCAGATTCAATGATACAACTACAAATCCATCCATTTTGATATTCCGCTTCTGAATCCCGTTCGGGGCAAGACGCATCGCACAAATAAATTCTTTTGCTGCATCCTGTGGGATTGCTTCAGCAGTACGGTTTGTCTCACAGGAAATCTCACAGGAGAAATCCGGTTCAGCCGATGCCAGCTCCTCTGCATAAGTTTCTGCCAGTTCACATGCCAGCTCTTCTGCCTTTGCTGCTTCCTCGTCAGACTCATAGATCAGGGATGCCTCACACTCTCTCGGAATCGCATTATCTTTCGATCCTCCATTAAAGCTTACAAGCTGTCCTTCCGTCTCTTTGAATAACCGCTGGATCATTCTTGCCATCAGGAGGTCTGCATTCTGCCTCTCCTTATCAATATCCTGACCGGAATGACCTCCTAGAAGACCTTCGACTTTCAGTGTGAGAAGACTTCCCTGCATTACAGTTCTTTTAATCTCTTTTGTAAACTGAACTCTGAGACCGCCTGCACAGCTTACCGTTGCAACTCCCTCATCCTCTGAATCCATATTGATCATGGTTCTTGCTTTCAGCACCGACTTGTCCAATGCTTTCGCACCGTTGAGTCCTACTTCTTCCTCTGTCGTGAATACACATTCTACCGGAGGATGTTCGATCTCATCATCATCCAGCACCATCAACATCAGGGCTACGGCAACTCCGTTGTCCCCGCCAAGCGTCGTTCCATTTGCCGTCAGTCTGCCATCCCGGATGATCAGATCCAGTCCATCTTTTTCAAAATCATGCTCTACCCCTGCACGCTTCTCGCAGACCATATCCATATGACCCTGAAGCATAACCGGTGCATGATCCTCTGCCCCTCTGCTTCCCGCTTTTTTAATGACTACATTATAAGCATCGTCCTGGATCACCTCCAGACCTCTGTCCTTTGCAAATTTCACAAGATAATCACTGATTCCTTTTTCATTTCCCGAACCTCTTGGGATCGCACTGATCTCTTCAAAGAAATGAAATAACTTTTCCGGCTCATAACCTGTAATTTTATAATCCATTACTTTTCCTCTTTTCTTCTAAATATTTCTGAGGTTTTCCCCATTTTGTCCACGCATTGATTATAACAGATTTGATTTTAGAATGCACTCTATAATTTAATCTTTCCTGTTTCTTAACAGTATATGTAGGGAACCCCACTATTTACTCAATTTTATTATGAAGTTTTTCTATTTGACTTGACACGCCCCGGTCTGTGGACTACAATAATTAAGGAATTTAAATAACTACATCATTTCGGTAGGTGAGGTTACCACAGGGATTGGATGATTCGGCTTATGTCGTTAAATCCGAAGATTGCTACCGCGGAATTGTGGAGACACGATGAGCTGGTTAGCAGGCTGCGTCGCGAAGGCGCAACTTAATGCAATTTATATGCCCTGTGATGCTAAAGCTTGAACGGTGCTATTATTTAGTTGGGGTTCAGACTCCGTCATTGTTCAGGCATTGACGGAGTTTTTATATTTTAAAGATATTTCACGAAATGATTTTTCTAAGATAAAAGGGAGGTGAGGTCATGGACTCTGGTGCCAGTGGTTACCACATATGCAGCTTAATGGTAAATAATGACAGAATGAGAGGGATCTATCATGAACAAAGAGATTTTTATCAAGCTTCTCCAGCAGCGTCAGTTCAAAGCTGTCAGAAGTATCCTGGACGTAATGAACGAAGTGGACATTGCCTCACTTCTCTCGAAACTTGATGACAAAGAGCTTGCTCTTGCATTTCGCCTGATTCCCAAAGATAAAGCTGCGGAAGTATTTTCCAATATGGATACTTCCATGCAGTCCTATCTGGTGGAAATGTTCACAGAAAAAGAGTTAAAAGAACTTTTAGATGACCTGTATATGGATGATACGGTCGATATGCTTGAAGAACTTCCGGCTAACCTGGTCAACCGTATCCTCAACACCGTCAGTGCGACAGACCGTAAGATGATCAACCAGCTTCTGAACTATCCGGATGACAGTGCCGGAAGCATTATGACAACCGAATATGTTGATCTGCGTGATACAATGACCGTGGGACAGGCCATGGCTCATATCAAGCGTACCGGAATCCATAAAGAAACGATCTATACCTGCTACGTCACAGAACGCAGAAAGCTGGTCGGCATCGTCAGTGCCAAAGATCTGATGACGACCGAGGATGATGTTCCGATCAAAGACCTGATGGAGACGGAGATTATTTCTGTAACGACCCATAATGACCAGGAATATGTAGCCCAGCTTTTCACCAAATACGATCTGCTGGCACTTCCTGTCCTGGATGCCGATGGACTGATGGTCGGAATCGTTACTTTCGATGATGCAATGGATGTCATGGTCGATGAGGCAACCGAGGATATCACAAAAATGGCTGCTATCAATCCAAGTGAAAAAACTTATTTTGATACTTCTGTCTTCCAGCATGCCATGAACCGTATCCCCTGGCTTCTGATCCTGATGCTTACTTCCATTATCACCGGAACGATCATCACGAAATATGAGAACGCTTTTGCTGCAATCCCACTTCTGGTTTCCTTCATCCCTATGCTGATGGATACCGGCGGAAACTGTGGTTCCCAGAGTGCAACCCTGATCATCCGTGGAATTGCACTGGATGAGATCCATTTTAAAGATCTCTTCAAGGTTGTATTCAAGGAGTTCCGTATCTCCCTGATCGTAGGAGCTGCACTTTCTATTGTGAATGGACTCCGGATCCTGATCCAGTATCGGAATCCGTCCCTTGCACTGGTGATTGCATTCTCTCTGATCGGAACAGTCATTATGGCTAAGATGGTCGGATGTATGCTTCCACTGCTCGCAAAGAAGGTTCATCTTGACCCGGCGATCATGGCTTCTCCGCTGATCACGACACTGGTAGATACGTTCTCGATTCTTATCTACTTTAATATTGCAACGTTGTTGTTTAAGTTGTAAGAAATTTGTATTTGTTGGGGTGAAAATATCGCGACAGCAGGAAGAGTTTCTGACAGAAGAGCGTCCATATCCACACTTGTTGTTGCATCGCAGTGCAGGA
>OHAC01001464.1_pt1 | contig 21616 bp, 15 predicted proteins | sample 1577051 | NCBI WGS metagenome assembly OHAC01 (sample SAMEA3541499, study PRJEB24748) | human gut metagenome | biome: human gut; feature: human-associated habitat; material: faeces | place: China | collected 2012 | reverse complement strand
CATGCTTTGCAGTGACGGTATCACAAAAACCCTGCCGGACAACCAGATTAAAAAGATCATTCTGGCAGATGCCGTAAAGCCGGAGCAGAAAGCAGAAGCACTGGTAGAAGCAGCGACCCATGCAAATTCACATTCCCAGGATAATACCTCGGTGGTGCTGGTGCATTACGAAGAGGTAGAAATAAAAAAACATAATTATTAAACATAAAAACATAAGGGGCGCGAAAACGCGCAGGAAAGGAGAATACCATGAATTTATGCAGATGTGACAAAGGACATTTTTACGATAAGGAGAAATATGCAACCTGCCCGCACTGTGGCGGAGGTGACGCATCCGATGAAAAACGGACAGTGGCATTTACCGAGGATGTGACCGTACCGATAAATCCGGGAAACGGCAATGCACAGCCACAGCCGATCTTCAACACACCGCCGTTAACACCACAGGCACCGGGATTTGGACCTGGTGTACCGCCGGTAACACCACAGGCACCGGGATCTGGAAACCTGCGCGTGGCAAATACCTTCTCGGCAGATGATGTTACATTAGGTGTAGATCAGGCAAATGGCGGTTATGATCCGACCGTGCCGCTGGAACCGGAAAAGAATGATGATGATGATGACCATACCGTAGGATTTTTTGATGATGTATTCAAGGGAGAAACCAAAGAAACAGCAAAACCAGGTGCATCGACAGTTGGCAGAGCAACAGCAGTGCAGGCAAAGCCGGTCAACAAAGTATCCACACCGTGTGTAGGATGGCTGATCGCGCTGGGCGGCGAGCACATCGGAACCGATTTCCGCCTGAAAACAGGCAAAAACTTTATCGGCAGAAGCGCACAGATGGACATTGCACTGACCGATGACAAGAGCGTTTCCAGAGAACGTCACGCAATCGTAGTATACGATCCGAAATCAAATATGTATCTGGTACAGCCGGGCGAATCCAGCAGCCTTGCATACCATAATAATAATTTACTTCTGACACCGGAGAAACTGGAAGCTTACGACATGGTTACTGTAGGAGATGTCAATCTTCTGTTTATTCCTCTGTGCGGCGAGAAATTCAGCTGGGGAAATTTACTGGAAGAAATGAGAAAGAAACAGCAGTAAGTAAAAACAGATAAGAGGAAAAACTATGGAACGTTTCGCAAAAAAATTCCGGGTAATGGGAAGTATCGCCATCCTTCTGGAACTGGCAGCTGCATTTCTGCCATTTATAAAGCGGGTACAGGAAAATTATCCGGATGTCACATGGAATCAGTTGAATTACATACAGGGTGCATTTACCGCACTCACAAAAGGGACGGAACAGAAACTGCCGGAGGTGCTCACCTCCGGTCAGGCAGTCTGGGTACTGATTTTTATGCTTCTGCCATTGCTGGTTGCAGTGACTGCAGGTGTGTGGGGCATGGTAGGCGATCATACACAGAAAGTCAGCCTGATCCTGATCTTTGCGGTATTTGTCCTGGATATCGTGCTGCTGGCAATGGGCGGACAGCTCAAAGCAGAACCGGGAGAGGGACAGACTTATCTGCAGGCAGCAGGAGGCATCGTTTCGCTTGTGATCTCCGGAGCGGCATCGCTGATCTCGATCGCGGCATGGATCGCAACACCGAAAACCATGAAGGAACAGGCAGCCGCAATTCCGGAAGTGCATGAGATCAGACAGCAGCAGATCGAAGCAAAATATAACGTGATGCTGGATCAGCAGGGATCACAGCCATCTGCACAGCAGCAGATGCCGGAGCACGGCGTTCTGGTGGGACTCAAAGGCATGTATGAAGGCGCGCAGATTCCGATGGCAGATCAGGAAGAGATCCTGCTTGGAAGGGCAGAAGGAAACCATCTGATCTTCACGGGACAGAAAAGCGTCAGCCGCCGCCACTGCAGACTGAAATGGGTGACAGCAAAACAGAAATATATCATCCATGATTACTCCAGCAGCGGAACTTACCTGAACGGTTCAGAAGACTGTCTGCCGCAGAATCTGGATATGGAGCTGCCGTGCGGCACACAGATCGCACTCGGCAGCAACGATAATATTTTCTTATTGAAATAAAAAGGAGTAAGAACTATGAGTGAGTTGTGTATGAATTGTTTCAGCGTAAAAGGGCAGTATGAAGTGTGCCCTTTTTGCGGTTATGTAGAAGGAACTCCGCCAAAGCAGCCTCATTACCTGACTCCGGGAACCGTCCTGGGGAACCGGTTTATTGTAGGAACTGCGATCGGCATGGGTGGATTCGGAATCACCTATAAGTGTTTTGACAGCACACTGGGTGTCATCGTGGCAGTAAAAGAATTTTACCCGGCAGGACTGGTAAACCGTGCGCCGGGCGAGTCCAGGGTCGGACTGCTCTCAGGAGACAAAAAAGAACAGTATCAGGAGCAGCTTCAGAGATTTCTGCTGGAGGCGCAGAGTGTGGCGCAGTTCGGAAAAGCAAGGGATATCGTGAATGTCTTTGACTTCTTCGAAGAAAACGGTACGGCATACATCGTTATGGAATACATCGACGGCGTACTGCTGAAGGATTATCTCGAAAAACAGGGTGTGATCGCGCCGGAGGCAGCCATGAGCATCATCATGCCGATCATCGAGGCAGTCAAAAAAATCCACAGCAAAGGAATCATCCACAGGGACATCAGTCCCGACAATATCTTCATCGCAGATGAAAATACCATCAAAATCTTTGACTTCGGCGCAGCCAGACTGAATACCAGCAAAGAAGGCATGGCAGCCGAGCCGGTCATCAAAGTTGGTTATTCCCCGCTTGAACAGTACCGTGACAAGAGCCGTCAGGGATTCTATACCGATGTCTATGCAGTAGGAGCGATCTTCTATCAGATGCTTACCGGCGTAAAACCGATCGAATCTACCGAGCGTGAATTTAAAGACGAACTGAAATCTCCGCGCGAGCTTGGTGTAAAAATCAGCGCCAACACCGACCGTGCCGTGATGGAAGCACTGGCAGTACGTCCGGAACTGCGTTTCCAGGGCATACAGGAATTTCAGGAAGCACTTCAGAACAAACGTATCGCAGAATATCCAAAAGAAAAGCTGCGCAAAAAGCGCAGGACCAGAAACTGGGCGATCGCCCTGACGGCAACCGCAGCCATGGCAGTCGGAGTGGGCATCGGACTTTCCAATACCGTGATGAAGCCACACAGTCCGATCTTTGATACCGAGATCCGCAAACCGACGGATATCGTTGTCTGGGTGGAAAATGATGACCAGAAAACACAGATCGAAGAACTGGTGAAAAACGGGTTCAAAAAAGGCAATATAGCATCTTCCACGGATGAAAAAATCCAGAAAATGCAGCAGGAAGATGAGAACGTGACGGTAACGGTCGAAAAACATGCAAACATGGAAAAAGATCTCAAAGAAATCCAGGATGCGGGCGGCATGCTGCCGAATATGTTTCTGACAGATCACGTATCCAGCCTTTCCGATTATAAGCTTGTCTCGCTGAAAGACAATGTATATGCATCCCTGGATAAAGAAGCCTATCTGTTCCTTCCGGAAAATGAGGATAAATTCGGTGATATGAAAGAAATCCCGACCGGACTGGATACCCTGCTTCTGTATTCCTGTCAGTTTAATTACAACAAAGACAATACACTGGAAGATTCTTATTTCTACCAGAATGGAACAGACGAAACAGGAAAGATCCGGCTTTCGGATCTGATCGCACAGGACCCGGAGCAGGCAGCCGCTGCCGGAGATACCAACGACAATGAAAAAGCACTGAATAACCAGTATGCATTTGTACAGGCAGATGACGATCTGGCAAACACCCTGCTCTTAAGAGACGAAACCTCCTGGAAAAAAGCAGCCGCAAAAAAAGCACCGCTCAGCGACAAGATGTTAAATGACCTGACTTCTATTCAGAAGATGCGTGTTACGGCACAGTATGGAGAAAAAGACGATAAGTCAAAATATCTGATCAACAAACCGGCAGAAGAACAGAAAACGAAGAAAACCGTTCCTTATGGCAGCAACATCCTCGCAGGTGTGGCATACCGTAAAGTGGTGGATGCAAAAAAGGACAAATCAGAAGGCATCAACCCGTTAAGTGATTATAAAACTTACGTCGTAACGGACGATGAGGGAAGAATGCTGGTAGAATTTTCCGAACGCTATGCGATCACACAGAGCTCCGGCAGCGACCAGCAGACGGCCTGCATGCGACTGCTATGGGTCATGCTCAGCGAGAGCGGACAGAGCCAGAAAAACCGTCCGGCACAGACCACCTGCCCGATCCTGCGCAAGAAGTTCCTGGAATTTGCAGATTATAACGCAAATTGCAGCACATTCTGTGAGCTGGTAAAAAACAGCAATCCATGTGTGACCACAGGACCGGATAACCGCGAGATGACCGCACTGGTATCCGGACTTGGCAAAATGAGCAAACCGAAAAAAATACAGGAATATGTGGAAGCATATCAGAACAGTACGGAGTGAAAAAAGGGAGCGTGAACGTTATGAGCAGCCAGAATGGAAAACAGTTAGGCTGGAAATGGTTTAAGTTTATTATTTATTTTCAGTTATATGCATCAGCGTTTATTCAGTTGGTAAATGCGTACCGCTTTTTTACCGGCATGATTTATGGCACAACTTCAGGAGATGCAGCACTTATTTATGCGGTGTTCCCAGGATTGCAGCCTTTGAATATTTTTATGGGAATCCTGTCGCTGGCTGTGGCAGCATCGGCATTTTTTGTCAGACAGAAGCTGGCACATTTTGATAAACAGGGACCGAAGCTTTATATTATGCGGCAAATCATCATCATCGGACTTATAGTGATTTATACTATTGCTACTTGTGCCATTATAGCACAGACCGCAGGTGTGGAAGCGTCATCAGAATTGTTAGGGGAAATGATAGGTCAAAGTTCTGGTGGAATGATATTTGCTATAGCATTGGCATGGGATAATAAAGTCTATTTTAACAAACGGAAAGAATATTTTGTGGAGGGCGGTGTCAGCAATCCGGCACAGTATCTGCTTGATCTGAGCAATGGAACGGCAGAGCCGACACAGCAGATGGCAGGATCACAGCCACAGGGACAGCAGCCATGGCAGGCGCAGCCACAGCAACTGCCGGGACAGCAGCCGTGGCAAGGGCAGGGACAGCAGCCATGGCAGGGACAGCCACAGCAACCGCAGGGACAGCAGCCACAGCAATCACAGCCACAACAGCCGCAGCCAGAAGCACCTCAGAACGCAGAACAGCCGCAGGTACAGGAACACGGCGTGCTGATCGGTCTGAAAGGACTTTATGCCGGTGCAGAAATCCCTATGAACGACGGTGATGAAATCACCTTTGGAAGAGCAGATACAAACAACCTGATCTTTGCAACAGAACCCCGGATCAGCCGTGAACACTGCAAGATCCGCTGGGACGCAAAGAAAGAGAAATATATTTTCCGTGATTACTCCAGCAGCGGCAGCTACATCAATGGTTCCGATGACTGTCTGCCGCAGAATCTGGATCTGGAGGTCGCATGCGGAAGTGAGATCGCCCTCGGAAATCAGGATAACGTGTTTCTTCTGAAATAAGGAAGGGGCGTGTAAACATGAACGGACAAATGGAAAAGCCGATGGGCTGGTATAAATTTCTCGTTTATGCGGGCGCTTTTCTGGCAGTAGGCTGGCATATTTTAAATGCATTAGTCTTTTTATACGGTATTCTGTCTGCTTATTTTGAGTATGCCAGGAGTGTGAGCTATTTTAGTGTGGATGCAGGAATTCCAGGCTGGGCATGGTTGGTAGTATTTATTCTGACAGCTTATTGGCTTGTCCGGGCGGGCATCTGGATTTTGATCCGGCAGAAACTCTGGAAATTCGATACCGGTGGAATCAGACTTTATCTCGGAATGCACCTTGCCATATTCGGCATTGACGCAGCATTGGGATTTATCTGTATGTTCATTGTTCTGGTAAGCGGAAGCGCACTTGGAGATTTTGCCGGTGCTTACATAGGGAGTTTAACCACACTTATTATGATTAGGATAGGCATACCAGTGGCATATCATCTGATCATGTATTTTGTGAATAAGTTTTATTTTGAATACCGCATGGAATATTTCGCATATGGTGGAAATCCAGAATCCGTCAATGTGATTCTGAAAAATATGCCGCGTGATTACTCTTATCCGCAGCAGTCCTATCCACAGATGCCATACCAGAATCCATCGTATCCGCAGCAACCTTATCAAAATCCGCCATATCAGCAGCCACAGCCGTCTTATCCGGCAGGAGGTCAGCAGCATGGCGTGCTGGCAGGCCTGAGTGGAACTTATGCAGGAGCAGAGATCCCGCTCAATGACGGAGAACTGGTTACGCTCGGAAGAGCAGAAAACAATCACCTGATTTTTACCGATGAAAAACGGATCAGCCGCAATCATTGCAGTATCCGCTGGGATGCACGAAACCAGAGATATCTGCTCCAGGATTATTCCAGCAGCGGCACATACCTCAACGGCTCACCAGAATGCCTGCCAAAGAATACAGAACTTGTGATTCCATGCGGCAGCCAGATCGCCCTTGGAAACCAGAATAATGTATTTCTGCTGAAATAAAAGGAGGGAGTGTGAGGATGAAAAAAAGAATATTTACAGCGTTTATCTGCATGATACTGGCAGTGCTGATGGTGCTGCCGGGGAAGCAGGTGAAGGCGGAAGAGGAAGATCATAATTATAAACTGATTCGCTGGGATTTTGATTTAGACGCAGAACAGGAAGAAGATTGTGTGGCATGGGCAGTTTTTCAATGCACGGACTGTACAGCAAAAATTTATATTCGAGCTGATGTAAGAAAGATGCATGAGGAGCGTCCGACTTGTACAGAAGATGGATTAAAAACATATATATTGTATGTTTGCTTTGAAGGAAAAGATTACATGGATTCTTACAAGATGCTGTTACCTGCCACTGGGCATGCCATCATAGAAACAGAAGCAAGAGCCGCAACCTGTACGAAAGCGGGAAACAGCGAATATTATACCTGTAGTGAATGCGGAAAGTACTTCTCAGATGAAGAAGGAAAGAACGAGATCGAGGAGAATAGCCGGGTAATTGAAGCAAAAGGTCATAAGCTGGAAAAAACAGAAGTGAAAGCCGCAACATGCACAGAAGCAGGAAACAGCGAATATTATACCTGTAGTGAATGCGGAAAGTACTTCTCAGACGCAGAGGGAAAGAACGAGATAGCGGAGAATAGCTGGGCAATCGAAGAAAAAGACCATAAGCTGGGAAAAACAGAAGCGAAAGCCGCAACATGCACAGAAGCAGGAAACAACGAATATTACACCTGCAACAAATGTGGAAAGTTTTTTTCAGATCCAGCTGGAAAGAACGAGATAGCGAAAGACAGCTGGATAATCAAAGAGACAGGTCATTTGTTAATCAAAACAAACGCAAAAGCAGCCACATGCACAACCGCAGGAAACAGTGAATACTACACTTGCAGCGGCTGTGGAAAATATTTTTCAGATGCAGAATATCAAATAGCAAAAGACAGTTGGTATATACCGGCAACCGGTCATGAAGATGGTACACTGATTGAAACAAATCCTCCAACCGGGAGTCATGAGGGCATACGGATTAAAAGATGTGGGGCATGTGGACAGGTACAGGGTGCATGGATTCTTCCGAAAAAAACGCTTTCATTGTACCTTGGCAAATCTGCAAATATCATAAGCGATGTATCACAGTGCAGCATATCACTTCCAAATGCGAAAAAGTATCAGAAGTATTTTAAACTGGATACGCAAACCGGAAAGATTACGACAACAACGAAGAATCTTTCGAAAGTGAAGATTGCAAAAACAATTCCGGTTAAAGTGACAACTGCCGGAAAAACCTATACGGTAGACGTAAAACTGAAAATCGCAGCACCGAAGATATCAATCAAAAAGCAGAGTACAGGGGACAGTTACAGATACAGCTTCAGGTACAATATCAAGGGTGCAACGAAAATCAAAGTCCGCACGAAAAACGTAAAAGCAAATACAAAAGTACTTGACCGTTATCTGAAGAAGCCAAAGAGCAATTCAGATTCCTATGTAGAATTTCCAAAAGAGAAAGTGAAAAAAATTAAATTTACCATCAATGCTTATTATGGAAAAAATGTTTCAGAAACAAGAACCATAACAAAATGAAAGGGGAATGGATATGAAGAAAAAAATAGTAGCGTGTCTGCTGTGTATGGCAATGGCAGTTTCCACAGTGCCAATGCCGATGGTACAGGCAGCAGAGGATAACGCAGGAATCGTGTTGTATGAAGAGGGAACGGATACTGGAAATGGAGAAGTTACAGCGGCAGCGGATGGAGAAATCGACAAATCTGTATTGGGTGAGCAGACGGTACGTTATTTAACAGGGGATACTGGTGTGACGAAGGATAGCATTACACAAAGTTCTGATAGAATTCAGGATTTTTTTCAGGGAACGAAATCTTTGAAATGGAAAGTGGATTTTCAAACATCAGGAAGTGGATTACAAAGTTTGTTAGGAATTGCAGCAACTGGTAATTCTAAAAAATATTATTGCTTGTATATCAAAGATGGGAAAATTGGATTTGGAATAAGTGGCAAAGATATTACAACAAGTAAAACTTATAATGATGGGAAATACCATACTGTAGAAGTTGAAATTTCAAAAACGGGCGAACTCAACATAAAAGTCGATAATGAAGAAGCCGCAACAGATGTAGCGAATGAAGAGAGACTTCTTTCAAAGTGGGGTAAAGATATAGACTGGCAATCTAATATTACATTTACAATCGCAGGATTGACGGGATACGATACCACCAGCGATGCAAACTGGTCTAAGGCGGATGATTTGGAACTGAAAAATATTGTTCTGACCAAATATGTAGATAAAATAATTAAACAAGTAGCCGTCTCTGCAACTGCTCCGAAAAAAGACGGAACACCAGCACAGGCAACGGTAGCAGAAGATGCAGAATACATTGTCGAACAAAGTACATGGAAAAAACAGAATACAGAAAATATATCAGGAAAATTTGAAACTGAGAATAGTTATACATTGACGGTCCAATTAAAAGCAAAAACAGATTATAAATTTGATGAAGCATATAAGCCAACTACACTTGCAGGAGCACAGTTAGGTAAAAATGATGTAAGTATTCTTGATGATGGCAAAACAATGGTTATACAACATACGTTTGAGTTGCCAGCAGAAAGTATTGCAAAGCCAACACCTTCAGTAACTGTTCCAAAAGTAAATGAAAGTGTTAAAAAGGTAGATAACCCCGATCCAGAGAAGTATGATATTCAAACAAGATGGGAAGATTCGCAAAAGCAGGAAGTTACAAAATTTGAAGCGAATAAACGGTATACAGTAATTATTACATTGAAAGCAAAAACTGGATATAAGTTTACAGAAGAAAGTAAACCGAGTGAAATAGAAACCAGTGAAGGAAAAAAAAAGGTAACAGCAACAATAACAACAACAGATGGTAAAACAATGGAAATCACCTGTTCATTTGGTGAAGATAAATCTGAAATTCAAATTGCAAAGGAAAAATTGTCTGAATTATTAAATGGTAACGAATATAAGCAGGCATATAACGGAGGAACAAATCCTGGAACATATACGCAAACGAGTTGGGAGAATTTTAAAACGAAATTTGTAACGGCAGAAAGTGAGTTAAATAATACAAGTACTACAGTAGACAAATTGACAACAGCAAAAACAGAACTTGAAGAAACATATAAGAGTTTACAGGTTAAGGTTGATGTACCAGTTGTAGAATTAAATGAATTGCAGGTTGGAGAAGAGTTTGCAAATGCCGTATTAACAAGCGCAAATAATAATCTCAACATAAGTACTACATGGAAACATGGCACAACAGAAATAGGCAAATCAGATAAAGTACAGGCACATACAAATTATGTTGCGACAATTAGCTTAAAAATAACAGATAATAAAAAGGGATTTGACAGTAATACAGTTTCTTTGAGGGTTGGGAATACACTAACAGAGATAAAAGGTAGCTTGTCAAATGATAGCAAAACGCTGACATTAACTTATTTGTGTGATCAGGATGAAAATAATTATACCAATGCGGTGAACGAGTTACAGAGTGCAATTGTTAGTGCAGATAGTATTAAAAATACTGACAACAAGTATACGCAGAAAACATGGGAGGCATTTCAAAATGCTCTGAATGCAGCGAAAGATATACAAAACAAGATAAACAACAAGGAAACTACAACAGAGCAAATTACTGCCGCAAAGAATAAACTGATAACGCAACAAAAAGCATTGCATTCACATACATACGGACAGCCGGCATGGACATGGGATGGAGATGGTAAAGAAGGTTATACCGCAACAGCACATTTTACTTGCAACAATTGTAAAGAAACAACAGATATAAAAGCAACAGATATAACAAGTGAAACAACAGATTCAACTTGTACAGAAAAAGGTAAAGTTGTATATACAGCTAAGGTTATTTTGGGAGTTACAGAATACACAGATGATCACACAGATGAAATTCCAGCAAAGGGACATGACTGGAGCATATGGAAAGTAATCACTAAACCAAGTGAGACAGCCAAAGGAGAGATCAAAAGAACGTGCCAGAATGATCCGGAGAATCATACAGATACGGCAGAGCTGCCAGTTTTGGATAAAACGAATTATGAGTATAAAGTAGAAACAAAGGCAGGCTGTGAGACAGAAGGAGTAGATGTATATACTTATAAGAAAGATGAACAGGAAATAAAAATAGAAGTTAAAACGAAAGCACTCGGTCACAAACTGACAAAAACAGCCGCCAAAGCCGCAACCTGTACAGCCGCAGGAAACAGGGAATATTACACCTGTAGTGTATGCGGAAAGTATTTCTCAGACGCAGCCGGAAAGCACGAGATTGCAAAAGATAGTTGGGTAATCAAAGCCAAAGGTCACACAATCACTAAAAAGGAAACACCAGCTACAGCAGACAGGGAAGGTAAAATCGAGTATTCCTGTGATGTTTGCAAAAATCATGTAGAGAAAACGTTTGTTTTACCGAGAACAGAGATTTCTGTTTACATGGGTAAAACAGCAAACCTTATCAGCGATGCTTCTAAGTGCAGTATCACACTTGCAAATGCAAAGAAATACAAAAAATATTTCACACTGGATACGAAAACAGGAAAGATCAAAACTTCAACCAAGAAACTGTCTAAGGTAAAGATCAAGAAAACAATTCCTGTAAAAGTAACCGTAGATGGTAAAGCGTATAACGTAAATGTGAAACTGAAAATTGCAGCACCGAAGATTAAAAGCATAAAGAAAAAGAGTGCAGGAAGTGATTACAGATATACATTTAAGTATAATGTTCCAAATGCAACAAAAGTACAATTTAGAATTATAGGAAGAGAAAACAAGAGAACAAATAGTGTATTAGATCGTTATCTTAACAAGCGAAAGAGTAGCAGAGATTCTTACATTTATTTGTCTAAAAAAGATGTTGAGAATCTTCTTAAAAAACAAAAACCATATAAGAATGTTCGGTTTAGAGTCAGAGCATATTATGGAAAAAATGTTTCTGAGACTACCGTTGTTTTATCCAAATAAAACAGAAAGTATTATTTTAAGAAAGGACCGAAAGAGATATGAAATTATGCATGGGTTGCATGAATGAGATAGAAGATCATCTTTCCACCTGCCCGTACTGTGGATTTAATGAGACAACGCTTCGCCAGGAATCCTACTACCTGGATCCGGGAACGATCATTGGCGGAAAATACATCGTTGGGCGCGTCTTAAGTTATGGTGGACATACCGTATCTTACATGGGTATGGATGCAGAAATGAACCGGAAGGTCATTGTAAAAGAATACCTGCCAAGTGATTTTTCTACTCGTTCAGAAGGAGAAAAGGATGTAACGATTTATTCAGGAGATGGTCAGGAACAGTTCGAACAGGGACTGACCAACTTCCTGAACGAAGCAAACCGGATTCAGCAGTTACAGAACGCAAAAGGAATTGCAAAAGTATATGACTGTCTGGCAGAAAATGAAACGGGATATGTTATTTCGGAATACGTCGAGGGAAGAACTTTAAAAGAGATTCTGGATGGCGGAAAACGATACAGCGCAGAAGAAGCGGCGGATTTTATCCGCCAGATCCTGGCTGGGCTGGCAGATGTACATCGTATGGATATTGTACATTGTGATATTTCACCGGAAACGATCATGGTGACAGATTCTGGTGAGATCAAACTGACAGATTTTGGCGCAACACGCTATGTCACAACGGCAAATTCCAAGAGCCTTTCCATCATTCTGAAAAGAGGATATGCACCGGAAGAACAGTACCGCAGCAAAGGTGCGCGTGGACCGTGGACGGATGTATATGCACTCGGTGCCGTGATGTATCTTATGATTACGGGTGAGGTTCCACAGGAATCCGTAGAGCGTGCCCTGTCAGATGATCTCAAAGAGCCGTCAAAGATGGGCATTGATATTCCAAAGAATATAGAAAATGCAATGATGAATGCCCTGAATGTATACCAGCAGGACAGAACGCAGTCTGCGGAAGCATTTTTGCAGGAACTGAATAGCAGTGAAGTAAAACGCCGCAAAGTAAAACAGCAGAAAAATAAAACAGGAAAATTCCCAATCTGGGCGAAAGCACTGGTAGCCGGACTCGCCTGCGTGGTTGTTGTCGGCGGTGTCTATATGATCAAAATGACCAAAGGCAGCAAAGGAAGCCTGGATAACAGCGGTGAAGTAGTCATGCAGGATCTGAGAAACAAAACCATGGAAGAAGCACAGGAACTTATTGACAACTTCAATAAGGAACATGGCTGGAATTTGACACTGGTTGAATCCAGTCATAAATTTGACAAAGACGAAAAGAACGCAGGCAAAATTGTTTCACAGGACGTTCCATCGGGAACAGTTCTGCAGGAAAGCGCTGACAAAGAAGCAGATACAGATACAGGTGCAGAGAGTGATACGGAAGTCGAATTGCAGATGGCAGAAGATGCAAGTCTGCCGGATGGATGGACAAGAGATGAGGATGGAAAACTGACAGGAGAGATTGGGCTTGTTGTCTATACCAATGAAGAAGTCAGCTATTCCGAAATCATCGGTCTGAATGCTTACCAGATTGCGCAGAAACTTGGTGTTCCGACAGATAATGATGAGCGGTTTATTCCGAAAGAAGATCAGAATAAGAATTACTATGATCTGGTCAGTCTGGAAGCAGGCGGGGAAGAGATCCTGGCAGATGCATTAACAGAAGATAACCAGAACAAAACATTTGCCTACAGTACTGATATGAAGATTACGTATTATAAAACGGATTTCTTCTATTGGGATAAGCTTCCTGAGTTTACAACAGAGTATGGAACGGTAGATAAGATACCAGAACAGGATCTTTATAACTATTCGAATGAAAATACCAAAGATAAAGTTGGTAAAGAAAGTCTGGAAAAGAAAGGATTTATTGATAACAGTTATTATGCATTGGAAGGTACTCATGAAGTGGGTGATATCGTAGGTCAGACCGTGTCGGCAGGTACCCCGTACGATGAGACAACTCCGGGAGATACTGTGCTGAAAGTTCAGGCAATCGGAACGGTACTGGAGTATAAGGGACTGACAGGAAAAGAATTTGGATCTGTTCTGCGAGATAATAAATTCGGTACTTTTGGTTTTATGTATCTGAATGGAAAGCCAGCAACCGGTAGTACATCGATTCAAAGTGTAAAGGTTTATGATCTTACAAATGATCCAAATAAAGAGAAGCCGCTGGATTACTTCCAGAAAGATGCAAACGATCCGGAAAACAATGGAAATCTCTTCTTTGAAATCGTAGTGGACTATCCACCTACCGAAGCACCAGCACCGACACCAAGCTATGACGGTGGAGGTAATTACACACCGGCACCAAGCAATAGTGGTGGCGGTAATACAAACCCGCATGAAAATCGAAGAGCTTAAGATTAAAAGGAGATCCTACCTATGAAACTTTGTTATCATTGTATGTCGCAGATCTCCAATGACAAAGCGAGTTTCTGTCCGGAGTGTGGGAAGAGTCTGGAGCCTGAGCAGCAGAAGCCACGGTTTCTGAAGGCGGGTACGGTTCTTGGCGGTAAGTTTCTTGCAGGCTATCCGCTGGGAGCCGGAGGCTTTGGCAACACCTACATCGGATGGGATCAGATGTTACAAAGGAAAGTTGCGATCAAGGAGTTTTATCCGGAACAGTACTGTGGCCGCGGGCAGGATGGTCTGACGGTCATGGTCACGGATGAAAAACTGGTGCCGCGTTTTCAGCGCGGTCTGCAGCAGTTCCTCGCCGAGGCGCGGAGCGTTGCTGCCCTGCATGATGTGCAGGGCGTTGTGGAAATCTCCAATTTCTTCGAAGAGAATGGAACCGGTTACATAGTCATGGAATATCTGGAGGGTATGGATGTCAAGACCATCCTCAAAAAGTCCGGTGACAGGAAAGATTATGAATGGAGCCGACGGGTCATTCTGACCGTTCTTTATACGTTGAAGGAGATCCACAAACGGGGAGTACTCCACAGGGATATTGCACCCGACAATATTTTTGTTACAAAAGAAGGTATCGTAAAACTGATCGATTTCGGTGCGGCGAAAAATGTTTCTGCGGTGGAGAACAGCACCGATGTGTGGCTGAAAGCCGGTTATGCACCGATCGAGCAGTACAAAAATACATTTAAACAGGGACCGTACACTGACCTTTATGCGGTGGCAGCACTTTTCTACCGTATGCTGACCGGACAGAAGCCGATCCCGGCGATCCAGCGTCTGGAGGATGATGCACTGATCCCGCCGTCTGATATGGGAATTGCGATTCCGCAGCAGGCAGAGATGGCGATCATGGTCTGCCTGAACATGATGCCGGAATATCGTCTGCAAAGTGCGGAAGAATTCATGGAAGCTCTGGACGGCAAATTTTTCATTCCGGTGTATGAGCCGACCTGGATCCTGCCAAAGGAAGCACCGAAAGGACTCAAAGGCAGGATCGGTGCACTGCCGATGGGAGCGAAAGTGGCACTCTGTCTGTTGTGCATCGCACTGGTCGGCGGAACGGGTATCGGTGTGATGACTGCCGTAAACAACAAAGAGCAGACCGGGCTGTCTGAGGATGCGCAGGTGGTCATGGTGGATCTTCGCGGCAAGACAAAGGAAGAGGCAGAACAGTATGTCAAAGAACTGAACCGCAGAGCAGGCTGGAATATTACCTTAAATATGGACAATACGGTGTTTGACGCGTCAAAAGAAAATGGAACCGTGTGTGAACAGTCGATCCCGGCAGGCACTGTGCTGTACGATGCATCTTCCGGAAGCAGTGAGGAGACAGAGGCGGATACAGATACAGAGGAAAGTACTGCTTCGTATCTGATTTATACGAAAAACGGTCCGGATACAGAAGTAACCGGTACGCTCAGCCTTACAATCTGTGACAATACGCAGATCTGCTACAGCGAGCTGCAGGGCATGAATGCCTTTGTGATCGCCAAAAAACTGGGCATCGACACCAGTGATAAAACCCGTTTCATTGAAGAAGAAAAGGGCGGAGCAAACTACTATGATCTGGTCAGCCTGGATACCGGAAGCGAAAATATCACAGAAAAAATGCTGGCGGACGGGAAGAATCAGGACAAGACATTTGCTTACAGTGACAACCTGAAAATTCATTATTATGCGACAGATTTCTTCTACTGGATGAAGCTTCCGGATTTCACACAGTTCCAGACCGTGGACAAGATACCAAAGCAGATGGTATATCGTTACAGTGATGAAAATACAAGAGAACGCACCGGAAAGAAATCCATGAAAAAATCCGGTATGATCGATGACAGTTATTTTGCAGTCGAAGGCAGCCATGAAGTGGGTGATATCGTAGGTCAGACCGTAGCAGCAGATACGGAATATGACCAGAGTAATCCGGGTGATACCGATCTGAAAATTCAGGTGACAGGAACCGTTCTGGAATATCAGAAAAAGACAGGAAAAGAATTTGCAAATCTGCTGAAGGAGCAGGGATTTGGAAGTTGTGGATTTTTATATCCAAACGGAAAAGAAGCATCCGGAAGTACATCTGTGCAGTCGGTAAAGGTGTATGACCTTGGCAATGATCCAAATAAAGAGAATCCACTGGATTATTTTAAAAAAGATGCAAATGATCCGGAGAACAACAGCAATCTCTTTTTTGAGATTGAGGTAAATTATCCGGCAACCGAAGCACCGGCACCGCCTCCTGCACCGAGTTACGATGACGGCGGTGGAAGTTACAGTGCACCATCATCCGGCGGAAGTTCCGGCGGAGGATCTTCACATAATGCAGGACGGAGATTTGATAATTAATTTTTATAAAAACTAACATGCAAAGGGGTGAGAATCAAAGTGGGAAAGAGATTAGTCGATCCGAACAAGCTCTGTATGGGCTGTATGACCGAACTGCAATGGCCGGGGATGCCGTGTCCGAAATGCGGGTTTGACGTAAAACGTTATAAAAAACCGAAAAACAGCCTTCCGTTGTATGAGATTTTGAACGGCAAGTATCTGCTGGGAAAAGTACTTGGAATAGGCGGCTTTGGAATCACCTACATTGCATGGGATTTTTATCAGGCAAAGCGGGTTTGCGTCAAAGAATATTTTCCGCGGGAGATTGCGATGCGCAATTTCAGCGGACACAGTTATTCGGAGCAGTTATCGGTTTCGCTCTGCTGCAATACCGAGACATACACGCAGCATCTGGACAAGATCCAGTCCGCATACATGAAGGGACTGGAAGCTTATATCCAGGAAGCATCCAATCTGTCACGCTATTACCTGATGCCTGGTATTGTTTCCATAAGGGATTTCTTTTATGGGAATGCAACAGCATATATTGTGATGGAGTACATAGACGGCATCGACATGAAAAAATATGCGACACTGCGGGGAGGAAGGCTTCGTCCGGAGGAAGTGTTTTCACTTCTGAAGGATGTGCTGAAAGCTTTGCAGGCAGTTCATTTTGACAACATTATTCACAGGGACATCAGTCCTGACAACATTATGCTGACACGGAAAGATATGCATGCGATCCTGATCGACTTTGGAGCGGCACGCAACTACGGAAACAGTGAAAATGCACCGATCCTGCTCAAGCATGGTTATGCGCCGATTGAGCAGTACAAAAAAGACGGTCATCAGGGACCGTGGACGGATGTTTACAGCATGTGTGCCAGCATGTATTACCTGATGACGGGCATACGGCTTCCGGCTTCGATTAAACGCCGGGAGCACGATACGGTGCAGCGTCTGCAGGCGATGGGCGTTCCGCTCTCTGATGAACAGGATCTGGCGATCTGCAAAGGACTGAGCATCGAACCCCAGGATCGCTACCAGTCGATCGGAGAGCTGTTCTGGGATCTGTATCATGAGTAAGGGGGGCATCTTATGGAGATAAAAGTTTGCCGGGGATGCTTCCGGGAATGGGATCAGGAGCAGACCTCCTGTCCGCACTGCGGCTGGAATCCCAGGGAGGCTTCGGATGCAGTCATGGGCTGGACGGCAGGGGAAGTATTTGAAAAGCGTTATCTTCTGGGAATGTGTTACTGCGAAATAGCAGATAAGGCAGTGTGGCGGATGTATGACAATCTGCTTGGCATTTCTCTGCTGGCTCTTCGCACGAAGCAAAATGACACAGAAGAATTGCAGCGGCTTGCAGAGTGCTTGGAAAGATTGGATCTGCTTTCCGGAAATTCGGTGAAGATCCTGGCGGTTAAAAAATTGTCCGGTAAATGGACACTGCTGTTTTCCGTCAGGGATGCCGAAGAAAAGAAAGAACAGGTGCAGGCAGTTTTGCAGGCGAAGGATTTGCAGGAACCGGAAGCAGAGCCGGATTTTGAGAAGTATCTGGACGTGAATCCGCGAAAAGAGCAGGCACTTTGTAGTGACACGATGCTGGATGAGCGTTACCGGATCCTGGACTGCATCGGCATCGGCGGTTTTGGCATTGTATATCTTTGCCAGGATCTCTATCTGAAACGTCTTGCCGCGGTAAAGGAATATTTTCCGGCAGAGTGGGCAGAACGTGAGGAGTCGTTTGTGTCGGTTACTTCTTCGCAGAAGCTGGAGGCCTATCGTTTCGGGCTGCAGTCATTCTATGAGGAAGCAAAGATCACAGCAAAATTTTTACATACGGAGCATATCGTGACGATCTGTGATGTGGTGGAGGCAAATGATACGGCATATCTGGTCATGGAATATATTTCCGGGATTAGCATCGGACGGGAAATGCGTGCGCGTGATTATCAGCCGTATGATCTGCTTTCTTTGGAGCAGATTTTATATCCGGTCATGGATGCACTGGAAGCGATGCATGAAGAAAGACTTGTGCACAGTGATGTCAGTCCCGGAAACATCATGCGTGCCGAGGACGGCACGATCTATCTGATCGACCTGGGGGCAGCCAAATATGCACTCAGTTCCAGACCGGTCTTAAGCGCGGCATTTCTGAAGATCGATTATGCGGCGCCGGAGCAGTACCGGACAGCGCGCGAGGGTATCCCGCGGGACGAGGGAGCATGGACGGATATTTATGCACTTGGGGCAACCACTTACTATCTGTTAACCGGGCAGAAGCCGCCCGATGTCATAAAAAGGCTGGGGAGCGAGAAAACAAAGCTCCGTCTGCCGAAGAAACCAAAGATTAAGCATGCCAGGCAGTGGGAAAAATGGCTGGGGCATGCGATGGAACCGGAAATCAAGGCAAGAATTGCTTCTGTTGAGCAATTCAGGGAAGAAGGCAGGGAACTGCTGAAGTGAGGAGAATGAGATGAAAGCAAAAAAAGCAATAGCTGTCCTGGTGGCAGCAGGAATGATACTTGGCACGACTGGATGTGGAAGCAGCGACAGTTCAGAATTGCTTTCCTCGATTGCAGAACAGGCAAACACGGAAACATCTGATATTTCTGATATTCTGGATAAACTGGATGAGACGGAACAGGAAACTGTGCAGGAAACAGAGGCAAAGGCACAGGAGACAGAGGAAGCATTCAATCCTGAGATCATGGGAAGTACCACAGACAGTGGGTATGAAAATACATACTTTAACATGGGCGTTACGATAGATTCTGACTGGGAAATCGCAGATGAGGAATCGATGGATGAGGTGAGCAAACAGGCAAAAGCAGCGGCAGAGAGCGGAAACCAGGAAGAATTTGAAGCGATCAGTGATCAGATCACACTTTTTCAGGCATTTAAAAGTGATGGAACAAGTATCAGATTTATGATGCAGAAGGAAGAAGGTGCAGGTCTGTTCTCGGAGGATGCAATGCTTGAAGCTGCAAAAGAAGAAATAGAGAACAATCCGGAAGAAATGGGAATGGAAGATTGGGAGATTTTAAATGCAGAGACCACTACCATGACGATTGCCGGACAGGAGAAAAAAATTTTGCATTTAACAGCGAAACTGAATGGTGTATCTATGGATATATGTGAATTTGTTGTTCTGCGGGGAAATTATATGATGCTGGTAGCAGCCGGTGGCCTGCAAAATGAGGTTTATAAGGATGTTCTGAATATGCTGTATCTGGTAGACTGAAGAATATCAGTAAAAAATAATGATAGAAAGGGAGGTTTTTGCAATGGATAATATTTTTTCAGCATTAGCGAGAAGAAGAACCAAAGGTGTTGTAACGGAGTTTGTCCTCTGGTGCCTGGTTTGTTTTGTGGCGCTGATGTCGCTGATCGCACTGGCGATGGGAGGCGGAAATGTTGTCTGGATCCTGTTGCTGCTGACCTCGATCGGCATGGGCGTGATCATGGCATTCCGCCTGCGTGAGATCGCGATGTTGTACGCGGTCTGCGTGTTTAATGCGATCATATTTCTGATACACTATCTGGTTTTTGCGATCGGGTATTCGCCTTATACGGTTGCTTATGATTATGATGTTTCTCATTCAGCTGTCAGCATTATTTTCTTTGTTCTGGCGCTGCTTTTGTCGATCGCAGTGGTGGCATGCGCATTCGTACAGTTTTTCTCAAAGGTCAGAATGGGAACGATCCTGACGATCCTGGAAATCTGTAATGTGGCAGCGATCATGCTTTCCCAGATCATCATCTATGTATCGGAGTACGGCGGAGCGGATGCATCTTATTATGGAATCAATGACGCACACAGAACCTGGATGAATTACCGGGGATACTGGGTCGGCACCCTGGCACTGTGGATCATGCTTGCGTTGACGGCAGTTTTTTATGCCTGCTATTTCTGGATGCCGCTGGATCGTGCAGCAGGAAAGATCACAGGCGGAAGCGGCAGCCGCGGCGGAAACAACTGGTGCGGAAATAATAACTGGAACGGAAATTACAATTATAATTCCCAGAATTTCCAGCCGGGTATGCAGGGACTGAACGGTGCATACACCGGACGCGATATTTATCTGCAGGGAAGAACGCTGACGGTCGGTTCTTCTGAGACGGCAAATGTCTGCATTCCGGATGCACAGGTGAGCAGAGTACACTGTACCATCCGCTATAATGCGCAGAGTGGTTTTTATGAGATACTTGACCAGTCAACAAATGGAATGTTTTTAAGCGACGGGTCACGCCTGTATCCGGGCAGATATACTTCGGTGCGGCGCGGCAGCGTGGTGATCATCGGTAGCCACAGATTCCGTTTGCTGTAGTGTGAGTTGGAAAAAGATAAAGGAGAAGAAAGAACATGAGAAAAATGAAAGAAATGAAAAAGGCAGCAGCAAGTGTAATTCTGGCAGCAGCAATGGTAGTAAGCATGACTGGATGTGGTGGTTCTGATACGAAAACAGAAACACCGGAAACACCGGCAGAAACGACTGCACAGACACCAGCAGAGACAACGGAAGCAGATACTGCACAGGAAAATAGTCTGATTGGAAGCTGGGAAGCAAAAGCTGATATGGGTTTGAGTGATCTTTTATCAGGTGAAGAAGATGAAAAGACTGCGGTTGGAGAGGCAATGACAAAGTATGTAGATCCAGATGAAGTAAAGGTAACCTTTGTGTTTACTTTTAATGAAGATGGTACATATACGCTGGAAGCAGATCAGGAAACATGGAAAACAATCTGGAGTTCATATATGGATAATGTAAAAAAAGGTTTAAAAGAGTATATGACACAGCTTATAGAGGAAGAAGCTCAAAAGGCAGATGAGTCTGTGGAAGATGTGGCAAAGCAGGAAGGCTATGATTCTGTGGATGAATGGATAGATGCAAAAATAGAAGAAGCTTTAGAGTCAATGAATGAAGTAAATACCACAGTAAATGATATGCATCAGGAAGGCAGATATGAAGCAGTTGATGGAACACTTTATATCAATACAGATACTTCGAAAGATATCGATCAGGAGAAGGATATCTACGGAACTTATCAGTTTCAGGGAGATGAATTGGTAATTGATAACGGCACAGACCTGGATATGATTTATCACAGAAGATAATCTGCAAACGGGTAGTGTCAAATAAGTTATGAAAAAACAAAGCCAAAGAAAAAGGCTCAAATGAACCTTGAAAATTGCAGATATTAATTCCAATAAGCTCTCCGAGGGCTCAGGGCGTTGCCCTAAGAACCTACAAGGGACCAGTC
>OHAC01001462.1_pt1 | contig 21628 bp, 20 predicted proteins | sample 1577051 | NCBI WGS metagenome assembly OHAC01 (sample SAMEA3541499, study PRJEB24748) | human gut metagenome | biome: human gut; feature: human-associated habitat; material: faeces | place: China | collected 2012 | reverse complement strand
TAACACTTATCATCACCAGCCTTGCGATGGGTTCGACCGTTATGATCGGCCAGCACATCGGCGAGGGCAAGCCGGATAAGGCCGGCAAAACCGTGGGAACCTCGATTGTTCTGTTCGCCATCATCGGTATCGCCATGACGGTGATTCTGGAGCTGTTCGCAGGTCCGATCGCCAATATTTTACAGGTCCCGGCGGAGTCTTTTGACAAAACCGTCCTCTACCTGCGGATCTGTTCCGGCGGTATTCTGATCATCATCGCGTACAACGTCATCAGCAGCGTGCTTCGCGGAATCGGTAATGCAAATCTGCCGCTTTTATTCGTCGGCATCGCCTGCGCAGCCAATATTGCCGGAGATCTGTTCTTCGTCGGTGTGCTGAAACTGGACGTTGCGGGAGCAGCGCTTGCGACGGTTCTGGCGCAGCTGATTTCTGTCATCGCCTCCATGGGTGTGTTGAAAAAAGGCAATCTGCCGATTGAATTCAAAAAAGAAGACTGCCGCATCGACCATGACGAGCTGAAGAAAGTCCTGAACGTCGGTGTGCCGATCGCGCTGCAGGAGACGACCGTACAGATTTCCTTCCTTGTGATCAACTCGATCATCAACGGCATGGGCCTTATGCCGTCCGCCGGATACGGTGTGGCGCAGAAGCTGACCTCATTCATCATGCTGATCCCGTCCTCTGTGATGCAGTCTGTGTCAGCATTCGTGGCACAGAACACCGGAGCCGGAAAGAAAGACCGCGCGTGGAAGGGCTTCCTCACCGCAATCGCAACGGGCTGCTCTCTTGGAGTTGTGATTTTCTGCATCGGTTTCTTCGGTGGAAGTGTCATCTCCAGAATCTTCACGAGCGATCCGGCCGTTATCGAGCAGAGCGCCGCTTACCTGCGCGGTTTCGCACCGGAATGTATTCTGACCTGTGTGCTGTTCAGCAGCATCGGATACTTCAACGGCCGCGGCATCAGCATCCCGGTTATGATCCAGGGAATCCCCCCCGCCTGCCTGATCCGTATTCCGCTGGCGCTGTTCTTCTCACACCTGCCGAATACGAACCTGACCTTCGTCGGCATGTCCACCCCGATCACAACCGTATACGGCATCTGCTTTTTCATGATCTGCTTTGCACGGTTAAAGAAAAAAGGGCAGATGTAATTGAATCAAACATAACAGAACTGCCTGGGAAACGGCACGGAGCGATCCGCCGTTTCCCAGGCAGTTTTTGGTATTGTTTGTCCGGAACTTTTTTGATACAATACAGACAGAAAGAGCGGAACCCTGTTCAGAAGGGACAGAACAGACGGAAAGGGGAAGAGGAGTGGATAACAGAGAAATCATCAATGAGACACTGGTCCATCTGTTTCACGAGATACAAAAACTGGAAGAAGAGGCGATCATCACCGAGGATTTCAAGGATCTGACGAACAACGATATGCACATCATAGAAGCCGTCGGCCTGGAGGGCGGCAATATGTCATCGATCGCGGCAAAGCTCGACATCACGGTCGGATCGCTGACAACGTCGATGAACAGTCTGGTGAAAAAAGGCTACACCGAGCGGGAGCGCAGCGAGAAGGACCGTCGGATCGTCTACATCCACCTGACCGGAAAGGGACGGCAGGCATTCCATCATCACGCAAAATTCCACGAGCAGATGACGGATGCCGTGATGGCGGAACTCGGAGAAGAGGAAGTGCAGGTGCTCGGGAAAACGCTGAAAGCGCTGACGGACTTCTTTCGGTCATATAAAAAATAGAAACAAAAAGGCTTTTGCAGCCGGGACAGAATCAGAAAAATCTGTCCGGTATGCAAAAGCCTTTTTCGCATGGAAACGCATAAAAAAATGCTATTTTTCTACGCCGTTCTTCTCACAGATATCCGCGAGCACACACCGTTCACAGTGCGGTGTCGTCCGCGCAGTACAGACCTCGCGTCCGTGCTCCACAAACCGGTGGCAGAGCGAGCTTCCTTCTTCCGGCGGCACAATTTTCCAGAGTGCCATCTCCACCTTCTTCGGATCCTTGCAGTCATGCACGAGCCCGATGCGGTTGCACAGCCGGATGCAGTGCGTATCCGTCACAATCGCAGGCTTTTTGAATACATCGCCCATAATCAGGTTCGCACTTTTCCGTCCCACGCCCGGGAGCTTCAAAAGTGCGTTAAAGTCATCCGGCACCTGGCTGTGGTACTCGTCGCGCAGCATGCGCATGCAGGCGTTGATGTCGCGTGCCTTGCTCTTTCCAAGACCGCACGGCCGCACAATTTCCTCGATTTCCTCCGGTGTCGCGTTTGCCAGCGCATCGATATCAGGATACTTTGCGTAGAGATCCTCCACCACAACATTGACCCGCGCATCGGTGCACTGTGCGGCCAGGCGGACACTGACGAGCAGCTTCCACGCCTGGTCATAGTCAAGCGTACAGTCGGCGTCAGGATATTCTTGTTTCAAACGTTCAATGACGGCAAGCGCCAGTTCTTCTTTTGTCATCGTGTTAAACTCCCATTCTCAAAGATATTAAAACAGCGAAAGCTATCAGGATCCTTTCTCGCGTGCTGCCTTCCGAAGCTGCAGCGGCGTCGTGTGAAACCGCTCGCGGAAGAGGCGGTGAAACAGCTTATCGTTTGTAAAGCCATGCTTTTCCGCGAGCGTGCCGACCGGCAGATCCGTGGCGATCAGGTCGCGGTAGATGCGGGAAAGACGGTAGGAATTCAAGTATTCCAGATACGTCGTTTCCATGTTCTGGCGGAAGAAGCGGCAGAAATATTCCGGCTGCAGCGAGACAACATCGGCAGCCTCCTTCAGCGTAATCGGCCGCTGGTAATTTTCCTGCGTGTACGTCAGAATCGTATCGAGCCGTGTCTGCGTCCGGGAGCTCATCGGGTGGTGCGCAAGCGGGCTCTTCTCAGAAAATTTCGTGTAGAGCAGATCGAGAAACGTAAAAAGCTCCCGCTGGAACGTCAGCAGATAGCCGTCGGGCATTTCCTCATGAAGCTGCATCATCGAAAGCAGAAGACGCCGGAACTGGCTGATATTTTTCTGCACTTCCGGATTCGTACTGTCGTAGTCAATCGAGAACCAGAGCTGTGACGGATCAGGCAGATAGTTCGCAAGGAACGCATCCGGAATCTGCATCAGAATCGAGCGGTTTCCCGTGGACGGACAGCGCGCCGTGTGGATACGCCCGGAATTGATCAGCAGAAATTGACCCGGAAGGACGGTCTTGGTGCGGTCCGAGAGCGTGACAATGGAGGAACCCTCCAGAATATAAATAATTTCCAGCGCGTCGTGCCAGTGCGGCGGCGAAAAACTGCCGAAATCGTCGGTTACACGAAATTCGATGCTGCGGTTCGGCTGCAGCGTGATGTGTTCCTGGCGTGTCTGGCGCGGCAGATGATCTTTGCGTGGCATAAAAGACTCCTTTTTTGTTCAACTTAGTGTATCACTATCTTATCACGAAACCCCCGAATTGGGTATAGCAATTTTTGCATGAAGTTGTTATAATAAATGAACACAAAGCCACGTCACATACGGCTTCGTGCAAACTCAATCTAAAGAAAAGTGAAGGAAGAAAACGTATGTATCAAGTATGGAGTAACTTTTTAAATCCCGGCCAGATCGCCATGCTGGGAATCGTGGTCACCTTTCTGCTGACCTTTCTGGCGTTAAAGCATCCATTTTCCTTTCTGCCGAGCGATCACGGCAGAGAATTTGCCGTAAACGGCGGCCTCTCCCGCGGAAAACTGCGCGGCGTCGGCCTCGTGATCGTCATCTGTTTCCTGATCGGAAGCGTTCTGTTCCTGCCTCTTGGCGCCGAGTATGTGATCTACGCGATCCTGCTCGTCTGCATCATGCTGAGCGGCTACCTCGATGATGCATCCGAAACCCCGTGGAGCGATTACAAAAAAGGCGCGATTGACCTCGTCATCTCCATTGTGACCGTCATCACCTTTGTGAATTACAATTCCACCACGATCTACTTCGGAAGCATGTCCCTTACCATTCCGAAAGTGGTCTACATAATCCTCGGCATCATCCTGATCTGGATTTCGATCAACGTTACAAACTGTTCCGACGGTGTCGACGGACTCTGCGCGAGCCTTTCCTGCGTGGTCATCTTCGCGTTCAGTATGATTTTCCACGATGTCCTTGGAAGCTTCACCGTAGCCAATTACCTGTTCGTGGCAGCGCTTCTCGCGTACCTGTATTTCAATACCTCGCCGAGCAGCATGCTGATGGGCGACGCCGGTTCGAGAGCACTTGGCTTCTACATCGCCATCCTTGCCATGCAGTCCCGCCATCCGTTCTTATATCTGCTGATGGCAGGCGTGATGATCGTCGACGGAGGAATCGGCCTTGTCAAAGTATTTTTACTCCGTTTCCTGAAAATCGCGATCCTCAAAAATACAAGAACACCGCTGCATGACCATGTCCGCCTGAAATACAAATGGTCCGACAGTCAGGTTGTGATCCGCTTTGTGATCCTGCAGATCCTGCTGGCAGTTGTTGCCTATCTGATTGTGGCATAAAGAAAAAACAAAAGAAGAAAGATGGGAGTGTGTCCCGGCAAAAGTAACTGGAAATGCAACAGGATACTTTTGCGGGACACACTCCCGTTTTGCATATTGGAACCAGAAAAAGGTTCAAACCGGAAAAAAGATAATATCGCCGTATTTTTTCACAGAATCCTCCCTGTTTTCGACAGGAAAAGTGTGGTAGGATAAAATTACCAAAAAACGTCAGCCTGAAACAGGAATTCTGTAAAAAATGATGAAAAGAGAGTGCTTTTCATCCTCTGTTTCGGGTGCATCAAATCAGGAGGTAATGAAAAGATGAAATTCACAGAAGGTTACTGGCTTCCGAGTGAAAAAGCAAATGCATCCCATGCAATGCAGGCTTATGAAGTAGAGCAGATTCCAGGCGGTATGCGTATCCTGGCTACCACACGTCCGATCGAGCACAGAGGCATGACCCTGAACCTGCCGACCATCACCGTTGAGTTCGTAGCACATACACCGGACACCATCTCCATGGAGGCATGGCACTACGAAGCCTACGACAACAAAGTTCCGTCCTTCGACAAAACAGAGAGCGTATACGAGGACGTAACTGTAACGATCAACGAGGATGAGGCAGTTCTTGATACCGGAAGCGTACAGGTCCGCGTACAGAGAAAAGGTGTCTTTGCTTACACCTTCGAGGCAGATGGAAAAGTTCTGACCGGAAGCGGCTTCCGCAACCTTTCCTATATCAGATGGGACCGTCAGCAGAGCACCATGCTGCCAGCCCAGAATTACATGACCGAAAAATATCAGCCATATATGGTAAGCGAGCTCTCCCTTGGCGTCGGCGAGTGCGTATACGGCCTTGGCGAGAGATTTACTCCATTCGTAAAAAACGGACAGGTTGTAGACACCTGGAACGAGGACGGCGGTACGGCATCCGAAATCGGCTACAAATGCGTACCGTTCTACATGACAAACAACGGCTACGGTATTCTCGTTGACAGTACCGACAACGTTTCTTTCGAAGTAGCAAGTGAAAAAGTAGAGTATGTCGGCTTCTCCGTACCGGGCGAAAGAATCAAATACTATCTGTTCCACGGACCGTCACCGAAGAAGATCATGAACGAGTACACCGCGCTGACCGGACGCCCGGCACTTCCTCCGGCGTGGTCCTTTGGTCTGTGGCTGTCCACATCCTTTACCACAAACTACGACGAAGAGACTACCACATCCTTCATCGAGGGAATGGAAAAGAGAAATATTCCGCTGAGCGTTTTCCACTTCGACTGCTTCTGGATGCACGAATTCCACTGGTGCGATTTTGAGTGGGACAAGAAATGCTTCCCGGATATTCGCGCAACCTTAAAGAAATATCACGACAAAGGTCTTCACATCTGTGCATGGATCAACCCGTATATTGCACAGGGAACCGCATTCTTCAAAGAAGGCGCTGCAAACGGCTATCTGCTGCAGAGAGCAGACGGAAAAGGCGTATGGCAGACCGACAACTGGCAGGCAGGTATGGGCCTTGTGGACTTTACCAATCCGGATGCGGTTAAATGGTATACCGATAAACTGAGAACTGTTCTGGACTGCGGCGTAGACTGCTTTAAGACCGACTTCGGCGAGAGAATCCCGGTTGACGTTGTTTACCACGACGGAAGCGATCCGCAGGCAATGCACAACTACTATACATACCTGTACAACCAGGCAGTATTCAGCCTGTTAAAAGAAGTAAAAGGTGAGAACGAGGCAGTTCTGTTTGCAAGAAGTGCAACAGCAGGAAGCCAGAAATTCCCGGTACACTGGGGCGGCGACTGCTCTGCAAACTATCCGTCCATGGCAGAAACGCTGCGCGGCGGCCTTTCCTTCGCCATGAGCGGCTTCTCCTTCTGGAGCCATGATATCTCCGGATTCGAGAGCACCGCAACACCGGATCTGTACAAGAGATGGTGCGCATTTGGACTGATGTCTACCCACAGCCGTCTGCACGGATCCACAAGCTACCGTGTGCCGTGGCTGTTCGACGAAGAGTCCTGCGACGTAGTAAAATTCTTCACCAACCTGAAATGCTCGCTGATGCCGTACATTTTCCAGAAATCTGTAGAGGCACACGAGGAAGGAACCCCGGTAATGCGCCCGATGGTATTCGAGTTCATGAACGACCCGGCCGTTCCGTATCTGGATCAGCAGTACATGTTAGGTGATGCCCTTATGGTTGCACCGGTATTCCGCGAGGATAAAGTTGCACAGTACTACCTGCCGGAAGGCACCTGGACTGAGCTTCTGACCGGCGAGACAAAAGAGGGCGGAAGATGGTATCAGGGAACCTACGACTACTTCTCCATGCCGCTGTATGTAAGAGAGAACAGCATCGTAGTAAGAGGAAACTGCGACACCAAACCGGATTACGACTACGCTGACCACGCAACTGTTTGCGTATATCAGTTAAAAGACGCAGCCGAGACAAAAGTTCCGGATATCCACGGAAACAATGTATTCACCGTAAAAGCAGTGAAAGACGGCGACACAGTGAAAGTATCCGTAGAAGGTGCACATACGGAACTCAAAGTAGAAGTATTCGTCGGAAACGAGAAGAAAGAAGCTGTACTCGCAGCAGATGCGAACGAAGTTGTTGTTGCATAAGCATCGGAATGTAAGAATATAGGGAGGGAGAGGCACGGAAAAGCAAATTTTTCTGTGACCTCTCTTTTCAAAAAGGAGAATAAAACAATGCGTTTTCAGACAAAAAATGGTGTGTTAATTGCACAGGCAAACGGAGAAACACTGCGGATTGAGCCGTGGGGAAAAGATTCCTTACGTGTCCGCGCAACGATGCTTCCGGGATTTTCCGGAAAGGACTGGGCGCTGACCGAAGTGCCGGAAAAAACAGAGGCAAAAGCAGAGCAGTTTGCGGTCGATCATCTGGAAATCGACGGATCGATGGGAAAAAGAACCAGCGCATCCATCACCAATGGAAAAATCCGTGCTGTGGTCAACTTTGCAGGAGTTATCACCTTCTACAAAGAAGAACAGGAAATTTTAAGAGAATATCACCGTTGCTACGACGGAACGATCAGCAAAGAGAGCCGCTGCTTAAAAACGGTCAACCGTGAGTGGAAAGGTGTGATCGGCGGAAGCGAATACAGCCTGAACCTGAAATTTGAGAGCAACGACGAAGAGAAGATTTTCGGAATGGGCCAGTATCAGCAGAAATACATGGATCTGAAGGGATGCACCCTGGAGCTGGCGCAGCGGAACTCCCAGATCAGCGTACCATTCGCCGTATCCAGCTTAGGATATGGTATGCTGTGGAACAATCCGGCTGTCGGACAGGTAACCTTCGGAAAGAACTACACCGAATGGACTGCACGCTCGACCAAAGATATGGACTACTGGCTGACCGCAGCCGATACACCGAAAGAGATCCTGGAAAATTACACCGCAGTGACCGGCCGCGCGCCGAAATTCCCGGAGGACCGTATGGGCCTGTGGCAGTGCAAGCTGCGCTACCGTACGCAGGAGGAAGTGCTTGAAGTGGCACGCCGCTACCAGAAGGAAGGCATCAAAATCGATCAGATTGTCATCGATTTCTTCCACTGGACCGTACAGGGCGACTGGAAATTCGATGAAAAATACTGGCCGGATCCAAAAGCCATGGTGGACGAACTGCATTCCATGGGAATCAAAGTTATCGTTTCCGTATGGCCAAGCGTAGACCGGAAGAGCGAGAATTTCTGGCCGATGCTGGACCGCGGCCTGCTGATTAAAACAGAGCGCGGCGCCCTGCAGACGTATGATTTCCAGGGGGACTGCGTGGAAATCGATGTGTTCAACCCGGAAACCAGAAAATACGTCTGGGAAGTCTGCAAGAAAAACTATTATGATTTTGGAATCGATGCCTTCTGGCTGGACAACTCAGAACCGGATTTCGGCGTTTACGATTTCGATCATTACCGCTATATCGACGGACCGGCTCTTTCCTGCAGCAATATCTATCCGCAGCTGTACAGCCGTGTCTTCTATGACGGCATGAAAGCAGAAGGAGAAGAAAATATTGTAAACCTGCTTCGCTGCGCCTGGGCCGGAAGCCAGAAATACGGAAATGTTGTATGGTCCGGCGATGTGCCGAGTACCTTTGAAGCCTTCTATGATCAGCTCCAGGCCGGCCTTAATATGGGTCTTGCCGGCATTCCGTGGTGGACAACCGATATCGGCGGCTTTATGACAGATGATGTCAATGACCCGGATTTCCAGCAGCTTCTGATTCGCTGGTATGAGTTTGCCGTTTACTCCGCAGTTCTCCGTATGCACGGCGACAGAGGCCCCTACAACATTCCGGCCCTGGATGACCGCGACTGGGGCGGCGGATATCTCCACACCGGCCAGCCCAACGAGCTCTGGAGCTACGGCAAGGAGAATTACCGGATCATGAAGAAATATTATGACATCCGGATCTCCATGCACGATTACATCCGTGATCTTTATAAGGAAGCTTCCGAGAACGGTTCTCCGCTGATCCGTACGATGTTCTACGAGTTCCCGGAGGATAAGAAGTGCTGGGAGCTTCAGGATCAGTACATGTTTGGAAGCGAGTATCTGGTAGCGCCGATCTTCCATCTGAATCAGTTTGAGAGAGAGGTTTACCTCCCCGAGGGAAGCCGCTGGATCGATACCAGAGACGGAAAGGTTTATGAGGGCGGTCAGACGATTCTCGCTGACGCTCCGCTGGATTCCATGCCGGTATTTAAGAAAACGAAATAAGAAATGATTTTTTAAGCGTTCCACAGGGCTGTGAAAATGGCTTTGTGGAACGCTTTTTTGCTCCTTATTGATAAAAAATGACAAATAAGAACCGTTTCGCCCTTTTCCATCCATGTTAAACATAATGGTTATGCAAAACTAACCATTAGCATATATATAAGGGGGTGAGCGCGGAGACGATGGAGACCGCCAGATTCCTGCTGGATGAGGGCTGCGATGAGCTTCAGGGCTATTATTATTACCGGCCCATGCCGGAAGAGAGCTTCGAAGAAGTGCTGAAAGAGAGCTGAGGCTTGTCTTGCATGGTGGCCGGAAGTATGGTATGATGGACTACAGTAACGCGATGCAGTGTATAAGGAAGGAGCGGATGAATATGTATATTACCTGTTTGGATGTAGAGGGAGTGCTGGTACCGGAGATCTGGGTCGCTTTTGCGGAGGCCAGCGGGATTCCGGAGCTGAAGAAAACCACCCGGGAAGAGCCGGATTATGACAAACTGATGAAATGGCGGCTGGATATTCTGAAAGAACATGGTCTTGGACTGAAGGAGATTCAGAAAACCATCGAGACCATCGATCCTCTGCCGGGAGCAAAGGAGTTCCTGGATGAGCTTCGAACCTTTTCACAGGTGATCCTTATCAGTGATACTTTTACGGAGTTTGCCGCTCCGCTGATGAAGAAGCTGGGCTGGCCGACGCTGTTCTGTAATTCTCTTGAAGTGGCGGAAAATGGCGAGATCACCGGTCACAAAATGCGGGTGCAGCAGTCCAAGCTCACGACGGTGAAGGCTCTGCAGTCCATCGGCTTTGAGACCATTGCCAGCGGCGACAGCTACAATGACCTTGGCATGATCCGCGCCAGCAAGGCCGGCTTCCTCTTTAAGAGCACCGATCAGATCAAGAACGACAATCCGGATCTTCCGGCGTACGAGACCTATGAGGAGCTGCTGGCAGCGATTAAGGCAGCAGTATAAAACAGAACACAGAGATACTACCATGAGTAAAAGGGCAGATTCCCGGCTGTGCAGGGATCTGCCTTTTGTGCCTGGCGGATTTGAAATAGGATATCTGATTTACAGGAAGGAGAAACTATGCGTACAAAACGATTAGGTGATATGCTTCTGGAAATGGGACTGATCACACAGGAGCAGTTAAAGCAGGCCCTGGAATTCCAATCCAGAGAAAAAGGCCGTCTGGGCTCTATTCTGATCGAGCATAACTTTATTACGGAGCGGCAGCTGATCGATGCCCTTCGCATGCAGCTTGGCATTGAATATATTGACCTGACCAAGGTGGACATAGCGCCGGAGATGTCCCGGTATGTCCCGAAAAATCTGGCAAAGCGCATGAGCATTGTACCGGTGCGCTGCTCGAAGGAGGAGCTGTTTCTGGCCATGGCAGATCCGCTCAACTTTATGGCGGTGGAGGAGGCACAGCGCACTTCCAGGAAGCGGATTGTGCCGATGATCGCTTCAGAACAGGCTGTACAGCATGCCATCAACGTGCTCTATGGCAATGAAGGAGCAGCTCAGGCCATGGCGCAGATCCGTGCGGAGAATGCGGCCACCATGGAAACAGAGACAGCGGCCCGGTCATCTGAAAGTCAGGAAAACGCAACCCCGATGGTGCGTCTGGTCAATTCCATCATCGAGCGGGCCTATACGGAGAATGCATCCGATATCCATTTTGAACCGACGCAGGAGGAGCTGATCGTCCGCATGCGTATTGACGGCCAGCTGCACCGCATCATGGTCATTCCGGGAGAGCTGAAGGATTCCGTGATATCTCGTCTGAAGATCATGTCTCACATGGATATCGTGGAAAAGCGGATCCCGCAGGATGGACGCGCAGTCCTTTCCGTAAAAGAAACGGAGCTGGATATGCGAACCTCCACGCTGCCGACGATCTATGGCGAGAAGGTGGTGATCCGTATCCTGCGCAGAAATGAGGAAACCCTGAACCGGCGCGGTATCGGTATCCCGCCGCTTGAGGATGCCAAGATCGACAAGCTGCTGGGCCTGACTTCCGGTGTGATCATGATCGTGGGACCGACCGGTTCCGGTAAATCCTCTACCATGTATACCCTGATCCGTGAGCTGCTTTCCGACCGGACAAACCTGATCACGCTGGAGGATCCGGTGGAGTATCATATGAAAGGCGCAACGCAGGTGCAGATCAACGAAAAGGTCGGCCTGACCTTTGCTTCCGGTCTGCGTTCTATCCTGCGCCAGGACCCGGATATCATCTGTGTTGGTGAGATCCGGGACGGCGAGACCGCAGAGATCGCCATGCGCGCTGCTATGACCGGGCACCTGGTCATTACCACGATCCATACCGAGGATGCCATTTCCGCCATTGACCGGCTGCGTGATATGGGTGTACCGCCTTATCTGATCGCGGCAGGCCTGCGCGGTGTCATTTCCCAGCGTCTGCTGCGCCGCATCTGTCCAAGCTGCCGAGAGCAGATCGTGCCGCCCAAGAAAGCCCTGGAGCTTGCGAAAATACCGGATATTCCAGGCAGGATCTACTGGCACGGAGCCGGCTGTGACCACTGCTTCCGCTCCGGCTACCGCGGACGGATCGGTGTATTTGAGGTTATGGTGATCCAGGAAGGTCTGCGCCGCTGCATTATGGAAGGAGCAGACCGGCCGCGCTTTATGGAGGCTGCGAGAAGGGAGAGCGCGTATATCCCGATGTCAGAGCATGCACAGAAGCTTCTGGACAATGGAACTACAACCGTGGACGAGATCATCCGAACGCTGTCCATCTTCTAAACAGGAAAAGAAAGGAACAATCCGAATATGTATCGATATACCGCAGAAATACTGATCGCAATAGCAGCAGAAAAAGGAGCCTCAGATGTGCACCTGATTGCGGGCCTGCCGCCAAAATGCCGGATTGACGGCCAGATCCGCAGCCTGACAGACGAACCCCTGTCTTACGAGGACTGCGAGGAGCTTGGAAGACAGCTGGCAGGGGAACATGTCAGAAGGATAGACCAGATCGGCCAGCTGGATTTTTCCGCAACGCTTGCAGGACGGCGCATCCGGATCAATCTGTTTCGCCAGAAGGGTGCGCTTTCCGCTGCGCTGCGCCTGTTAAGCAATACCATCCCAAGACTAAAGGAGCTGGGACTGCCGGATGCCGTGCGCCAGTTTTCCCATTGGAATAAGGGCATTGTTCTGGTGACCGGTGAAACCGGAAGCGGAAAGTCCACTACCCTGGCAGCCATTCTGGATCAGATCAACCAGACAAGACCCGTCCACATCATCACCCTGGAAGACCCGATCGAGTACGTGTATACCCCGCAGCGGGCCATCATTAACCAGCGTGAGGTGGGCGTGGATGTAGAAGACTATGAGCATGGGCTTTACGCATCCCTGCGGGAAGACCCGGATGTGATCCTGATCGGTGAGATGCGGACGCCGGAAACCATCGAGACCGCGCTGGTGGCGGCAGAAACCGGGCACCTGGTTTTTTCTACCCTTCATACAAACTCTGCAGTCGACAGCATCGACCGGATTGTAGGAGTGTTCCCGGAAAATAAGCAGCCGCAGATCCGTCTGCAGCTGTCCATGACATTGAAAGCAGTTCTGGCACAGCAGCTGGTACCGCGTGCCGAAGGGAAGGGGCGCGTGGCAGCCTGCGAGCTTATGATGATCACGACTCCGATCCGGAATCTGATCCGGGACGGCCGCACTCCGCAGATGCAGAGCTATCTGTTGTCCGGAGCAAAGGATGGTTCTGTTACGATGGACCATTCCCTGCTTGAGCTGGCACAGCGCGGCGTGATCATGCCGGAGACTGCAATGGAATCTGCGTATGATCCGGCCGAGCTGCAAAAGAGCTTTTTGTTACGCTAAAATAAGTTATGAAATAAAAAACAAATAATTTGTCATAAAAGACAGCGTATTTGTCATAATTTAATGTATTTTATTTAGTACAATAACGCTTCAGAAATAAGTGTTTCTTTACAACGAAATAGTAAGATGATAAAATCAGAATGAAAATCTGAAAGGCTATTAAGAATTTCTTCATAACCTTGTAAGACATGCGCTTGGAGGTTGAGATATGCCGACTTTTTCATATCGGGCACTCGGCAGAGACGGAAAGGAAGTCCGCGGTGTGCTCCAGGCAGAAACAGAAACGGCTGCCGCAACCAGGGTCCGGGACAGCTATCCGGTACTGCTAAGCATCAACCGCGAGGCTGAAAAGAAAAAACAGACAAGCCTGCTGCAGATGGAAATTGGTAATAAGCAGATCAGGACCAAGGATTTATCCATTCTCTGTTCTCAGTTTGCCATCACGCTTCGCTCAGGAATGTCCATATCCCGTTCCATGCAGATGCTTGCGGGGCAGTGCAGCGATAAACGTCTGCGCAGGGTCATGGCGGAAGCAGCCACAGAGGTTGCAGCAGGAAGCACTGTGGCTGCAGCACTGGAGAAGCACCGGGAACGCTTTCCGCTTACCTTTATCGAGACGATCCGGGCAGGCGAACAGTCCGGTACCCTGGACCAGTCCTTTGAACGGCTGCACAAATACTATGACAAGGCTTATAAGACTACAGAGAAAATCAAAAGTGCTCTCACCTACCCCATATTTGTCATTGCGATCGCAGTAGTGGTCGTCATCATTGTTATGGCCAAGGTAGTCCCGACGCTGGCCAATGTATTTGAGGATCTGGGAGGAAAGCTTCCGCTTATGACCCGGATGCTCATCGGCGCGTCAGACTTCTTCGCTGCGTGGTGGCTGGTCATGATCGCGTTCTGGGCTGCCTTTATTCTTGCATTCCGCATGTACACAAAGACACCGGACGGAAAAATCCGGAAGGCCCAAATAGCGTTATCACTGCCGTTAGTGGGCATCATCAACCAGATGAACGCCGCAGCGCAGTTTGCCAATACCATGTCCGTTCTTCTGGCAGCAGGCATCACACTGGACCAGGCCGTGGAAACCACAGCCAGGGTCATGGATAACGCGTTATTCCGGGACGAGGTCCAGGCTATGCGCGGAACCATTGAGCAGGGCCGTACCCTGACAGACTGTCTGAAGGGCAGGAAGCATTTTCCACAGACCATGATCGATATGTGCGCGGTAGGAGAAGAAACTGGTGAGCTGGAGGATACGTTAGAGAATGTAGCGGATTACTACACCAACGAAGCTGATTTCCGGATTCAGAGACTCCTGGCCATGCTGGAGCCGACGCTGCTGATCCTGCTGTCCATCTTTGCGGGATTCATTGTGGTGTCGATCTACCTTCCGATTTTCACCATGTATGATCTGATGTGATGAAAAACGGTATGCAACACGTTTGAAACGAAGGCTCCCCTTCGATCAATAATAAAACTTTTACAAAAGGAGACTCAAAACATGAAAAGCTTATTCAAAAAGATTCGTGGAAACAAAAAAGGCTTTACCCTGGCAGAGCTGCTGGTAGTAGTAGCAATCGTGGGTATTCTGGTTGCAATCTCTATTCCGGTGTTTACCTCTCAGCTTGCTAAAGCAAGAAAGGCAACCAACCAGGCAAATATGAGAGCAGCAAAGGCAGCAGCAGTGGCACAGTATCTGACAGATAGCAAAGAGGGCCAGGCATTCTATAAATATGATTTAGAAGAGGGAATTGCAAAGTCCATTAATGAGAAGACTCTGACTACTTCCAAAAAAATTGAAGATGCAGACAGTGATAAGCGCTATACAAAAATTGAAGTTTCTGTTAAGGCATCTACTGTAGAGTCAAATGGAAATACAGGTGTTGATACTACTAAGGATGACGGCAGTGTGGTTATTTACGTAGAATAATTCTGAAACCACATACAGTGGACGAGAGGATGGGGTTTCCCATCCTTTCTTTACTATATGGAAGAAAATGAGCCAGTGGGAGGAGCTTTTTATGATAAAAAACAGAAAAAATCAGGCTTTTACCTTATCTGAACTCCTCGTAGTGGTTGCCATCGTCGGTATTCTGGTGGCGATCAGCATTCCGGTTTTTGCTTCTCAGCGCGAGAAGGCGAGACGTGCAGTGGACATGGATACAGCCAGGAAAATTAAGTCAGCACTGGTTTTGGCCTATAACAATGAGGAAATTCAGGTTCCCAAAAGCACCAGTGCCAACGGATACGGTACCTGGGTCATGCTTTGCAACGGCACAACAGAATACGCACCTCAGGCTTACCGCGACAACGGAAAAACAGTAAAAGGCATGTGGTGCGGTGCGAATAAAGGCGTTACCGTTCACGGTCATACCGTGGATCATGACTGGACCTATAACAAGGATGTGGAGAATATCCTGAAGGCATATGGTCTGGATGCAGTGGCCCTGCGCACGCACAGTAACGGAGATAAAAACGGCTGGGACTGGATCATCATTGAGGTTGGCTACAACGAAAAAGGCGAATTCATCAGCAGAATGTATTCTGGTTATAAAAATCAGAATGGCGCTGCAGGACAGGAAAAGAATCCGTCCAATCTCGAAAAAATGTTATACAAAACAGCTTCATAATCTGGGAGAATATCATGCTACATATCAGTTTTGGCCTCACAGCCTACATCCTCTGTATCACCTTCCTTCTGGGCTGCTGCCTGGGAAGCTTTGCGGACTGCCTGGCCATGCGCCTGTTATCGGGAGAGTCGGCTCTTGCCGGACGTTCCCACTGCGACAGCTGCGGCCATGTTTTGAATGCGCCGGACCTGGTGCCTCTGTTCTCCTGGCTTTTTTTAAAGGGCAGATGCCGCTACTGCGGCGCAAAGGTTCCGGCAGAGTGCTTTTTCACCGAGCTGCTTGCGGGAATCGGCTGCTGCCTGATCGTTTACCGTTTTGACCTGTCCGTCATGAGCCTGCGGGGCGTTCTTCTCGGTCTGATCCTTCTGACCATGGCTCTGACCGATCTTCATGGCTGGATCATTCCGGACCGGCTGCAGATAGCGGGCTGTCTGGTGTTTTTGGTGACGGCCTTCCTTTTGCCGGAACCGGTGTCCCGTATACTGCATGGTTTGCTTTTTGGAACGGTGCTTGGCGGCGGAATGCTGCTTTTATCCCTTCTGTTTGACCGGCTGACCGGAAAGGAAAGCCTTGGCGGCGGGGATATCAAATTGTTTTTTATGACCGGGCTGTATCTGAATTCAGCCTGGGAGCTTTTGTTTTATCTGATCTTAAGCTGCCTGCTTGGACTCGGGCTCGCGGCACTGCGCAAATCGCAGCGGCTTCCGTTTGGCCCGGCAATCGCGGCGGCGTGCTTTGTGATGATACTATATGGAGACGTTATGACCCGGTGGTATACCGGATTATTTTAAGCGGAGTACATACGATGAAAAATTGCTTGGGAATTGAAATTGGACATTACCGCATTAAAATTGCATATATGGAGCGGGGCGAGCTGAAGAAATATGTGTCGGTCCGCCTGGATAATGATACGCTTACGGATATGAAATTATATGCGGAGTTTATACAGGATGTATTGCGCGAAAATAACATTCGCTGCAAAAATGTAGTGTTTGCGCTGCGTCAGGATGATACCTATGTAAAACGCTGCAGGCTGCCGCTGATGACAATAGACCAGCTGAAGCTGAATCTTCCCTATGAGTTCCACGACTATATCGGAGAGGAGCTGGGGGCGTATCAGTTTGACTATGCAGTGATCGAACGGACGGAGGAGCAGCTGGATCTTCTGGCGGCTGCCTGCCGGAAAGAGCTTTGCGGACAGCTTAAGAAGCTGGCCAGATTGTCGCATTTGAAACTGGTAGGACTTGTTCCTTCCGTGGTGGGTCTGGAACGGATTCTGGAGCATATGCAGAACGGGGAGCGGGATAAGGATTTCGCGGTGGTTGACCTTGGAACAAAGGCATTGCGCGTGCATTTTTTCCGAAAAGGGATTTATGACATTACCCGTACCATGGAACCGGGCTGCGAGGAGATCGAACGGCTGCACCGGGGTGACAGGACAAGGCTGGATGAGCTGGATATGGATGCGGAAGATGCATTCTGGACAGCACAGAGTGAGAAGGCGATTGACAGGCACCTGCAGGACCGTTATCAGAGCATTGCGGTACAGGTTATGCGTGTCCTGAACTTCTATAGCTTCAACAATGCGGATAATACCATCGATACGCTTTATTACTGTGGAGGAGGCGCGCGATACCGGACCCTGATCAGCGAGCTTGCGGAAACGGTGGAAATTCCGGTAAAAAGCATAGGCGAGCTTCTTCCTGATGCAGAGGAAAACAACAGCCCGGAATGGGTAGACAGTCCGCAGACGGTTGGCGTGCTGCTTGATTAAGGAGGTATATCGTGGCTGATTTAAAAACTATCGCGAATATCCAGATTGGCGGTCCGAAATACCCGAGCAAAAAGCGGATCAATCTGTATCAGCGCGAATTTAAGAAACGCGTAATCGCGGCGCAGCTCTCTGCGTTTGCGGTATTTCTGGTTTTTTTATATGGCTTTGTCCAGGTGGGCATCGTCATGCCGCTTCAGGAGGCAGAGCGCGTGGAGCAGGATTATCAGCGCATGGAGAAGCAGCTGGCTGCCATGAAGCAGGCAAACAGCGTCATGCCGGAGGTGCAGGAGGCATATGCCCACTATGGCAGTGCCTGGCAGAATGAGAAGGAGCGCCAGATCCCGGACCGGCTGAAAATCACGGCGCTCATAAAGGACCGGGTATTCCCGCTCTGCAGGCATATTCCAGCTGTCTCGATCGTGGATGATCATGTGGAGTTTCTTTGTGAGCTGGAGCGCGGAAGCATGCTTGCGGAGCTGGTAAGACAGCTTGAGGAGGATGAGTCTGTCCGCTATGTGACGGCATCTCTGGAAGCATCGGATGATGCGAACGCTGCCGCTGCATTTAGTACGAAACTGGCGCTCAATAAAAGGGTGGTGGCACATGTGACAGTTTACTTTAAAGTTCCTGGAGAGAGTGGGGAAGAAAACGGATGAGATCCTTAATGCAATATGTACTGACAAGAACACAGAAGCTGGTTCTTGTGCTCCTTGCGCTGCTGGTGCTGCTGGCCGGCTGGGATGTAGAAATTTACACGCCGATCCAGGACCGCATTCGGGCAGCTGATACAGCCGGACTGGAGGATGAGATGGCCCTGGAGCAGATGAAAGCCTCCAGGATCAAGGCCATGCAGGCGGAGATTGACGAAAACCGGGCCTCCGGTGCGCCGGTCGTTCCTTCCTACAACAATTTCAAGCAGGAGCTGGAACAGCTCAATGAGGTGTACGGCCGCGCCTATGAGTTTTCGTTTACTTTCTCGGAGCCGGAGGTGGATGGAACCGGTGTACGCCGCAACATTGCAGTGTACTGTGAGGCAGAAAATTATGATGTGGCAGCAGAGCTGATGCGTCAGATCCTGCAGGGACCGTACCGCAGCATGATCCATGACGTCAGCATAAACAGCATGACAAGCGCACTTGCGAATCAGATGGCGGACCTTAAGAAAGGGCGTGTATCCCTTTCCTTCAATATGACCTACTATGAGACCACCGTAGGCGCGGACAGCCTGGAGGGACTGCCGGCCGAGGAGACACCGCAGGAACAGGCAGGCGGACTTGCGAATGCGGATCTGTCAGATCTGCAGCGCTCTGATATGGAAACCGCGGCAGAGGCAGCACTTGGAGAATAAAGCATGAAGAGGGCAGGCAGACAATCTGGTGGGCAGCGAAAGCGCCGTCCACGTGTTTATACAGTGCTTGGCAGTGAAACGGGCGCAAGCCTGGTGGCTGCGCTCCTGTTTTTTGTACTGTGCGGAGTCGGAGCGTCAGTCATTCTGGCAGCGGCCTCTGCCTCTGCCGGGAAGATGCAGCGACTTCCAGAAACAGACCAGAAGCGCTTTGCGGTGGAATCGGCAGCCGCGTTTTTGCGGGATGAGATGAGGGACAGCCAAAACAAGATCACGATCACGGATGTGAAGGTAGAGGACAGCAGAGACAATAAGTCAACAGCCTATCCGACCCTGACCTATCTGTATTCCGACAAAACGGCATTGGATCCTGCCCGGAATATGATCGATGCCTGTGTGGTGGAGCTGTACCGTACCCTGCAGCAGGACGAGGAAAACGCGCCGCAGCAGGAGAACGCAGAAAAGAATTTTCTGATGTCAGTCAGGAAAAAGGGCAGCACACAGTATTACGATCAGCTTGAGGCACGGGTGAGTCTGACGATGGATTCGGACTATCGTATCACAGCCATTCTTTCTGATACACAGACGGATGATGCAAGGAAAGAGGACCGCTGTGAGCGGAAGCTGACCATTCCGGCAAAGACAGAGACCGAGGAAACCGTGGAGGAAAAGGATTACGAAAGAACGGGCCCGGATGGAGATGTGGAGGAGGAGTGGACGATTACGACCACGACCCGCGTTACGACCATCTGCTGGGAACGGGGCCTGATCGAGCGGACACATTTGGATGGAGAATAATATCCGGAAAACAGGAGGTGAGGCCGATGCGGCAGCATTTATTCCGAATATATCGTGCGAAATTACAGTCCCGCAGGGCAGAAACCCTGACGGAGCTTTTAGTCTCTGTGCTGGTGATCGTTCTTGCGCTTACCATGTTTGCCTCGGCACTCATGGCGGCGAGGAGGATGCTGGCAGATGGAGATCAGATCATAAACCGGTATTATGCCGGCCGGAACCGGCTGGAGCTGGAGGATTCTGCGGATTCAGATTCCGGTGCTTATAAGACGAAGGCAGACCTCATCTTCCGCCTGGAGGAAGGCGTAAATCATAAAGTGATCGGCTTCGCGCACAGGAACGGGACCATGAATGTGGGGGAGTATCCGGTCAGCCTGTATTCCGGTCAGGATCCGGACGATGCAGAGGAGAAAACGCAGAAAACAGAAAGCGATTATCGTTACAGCAGGCAGTAAGGACAGGAACATATGGAGCAGAACGCATGAAAAGGCAGTGGTATCAGACAGTGAAAAATAAAATAGTGCGGCGCTGTGTCCGCTCCCGGGCAGGTATGACCCTGACGGAGATGCTGGCGGCAGTGCTGATTCTTGCTATGTCTGCGGTGGCGGTTGCCGGCGGTGTTGCTGCGGTAAAAGATGCGTACCGCAAAACCACGGAAAAAGCCGAGGCGCAACAGGTACTTGCCACTACGGTGGAGCTGATTACCGATGTTTTGTCCGAGGCGCAGCAGGTGAGGTCCGGCGGAGACTGCGGTCCTGAATTTTTCAGTGGCGAGACCGGAGACTGGATGCGTCTTTCTGTTGTGCCATATCAGGCCGCCGGGGAAGAACGGGCCGGCATCTGCAAAGCGTATCTGAGTGACGATACAAAGGTGCCGCTTCTCTCGGATGGCGCCATGGGCGGGCTGTTCTATACAAGCTTTGATGTGGACCAATACCGGTATGCGGACAGCTGCTTTATACTGGAGGATATCAACGTCTACTACAAGCGTGATGCTGCAAATGCGGGTCGTGAGCCTGCGGCACATCTGGACGAACTGGTTGTGCGTGCGGTGAATCTGGAAGGACAGGATGAGTAAAAATGCTTTCCCGGAGGAGAAAGAGATGGAATACAGATCATATACAAAAAAACACAGGAGCGGAGCGTTTACACTGGCGGAATTTCTGGTGGTCATTGCAATCACCTTGATTCTTGCCGGTGTTTCTTTTGTTGCGGCGATCCGCTATCAGAGTAATCTGCGGCGCATGGAGATGGACCGCACCGCGAAGGAAATTTTCCTGGCAGCCCAGAATAATCTGAGCCTGGCAAAATCCGGCGGGGTCATGGAGCGCCTTCTGCATCAGTATGGTGGGAATGACACGGAAAACACAAACGGTACTTTGAAAGCGGAATCAAATGCTTCGGTGGACAAGATCGGAATTGCGCTGTCTGCAATTACCGGAAGCACCGGAGCAGATGCAGATGATCTGTACTGTATTTTGTATCAGCCGGGCGAAGGCGCAGGCAATACAACGGAAGGGATACGGGCGCGTCTGCTTCCCTTTGGTTCCATCGATGAGACAGTCCGCACGGATGGCAGCTATCTGATCGTCTATGTCCCCGGGACAGGAGCTGTCCGGGAAGTGTGGTACTCTGACCGCTATATCTTTCAAGGAACCGCAGCGGAATTTTCAGAGCTGTCCGGGCTTACCGAAGATCCAAAAAAGCGTGAGCGTTTCTATGGGGAAGCAGTCGGATATTATGCAGGCGCCTCTCTGATTGAGCCGGAAAGGAAAGAGCCGGAGCAGGTGGAAATGAAGGTTGCCGTTTATAATAAAGATGTTTTATATGTGGAAGTAGAGACTCCGTCAGGTGTGAACGGATTAAAGCTGTGGGTTGAGGGCGCGGCGAGCGGAGCAAAGGGCTGGATCGATTTAAACAGATTTACGCAGAATGAGCGTGTACTTACGAAGG
>OHAC01001460.1_pt1 | contig 21661 bp, 21 predicted proteins | sample 1577051 | NCBI WGS metagenome assembly OHAC01 (sample SAMEA3541499, study PRJEB24748) | human gut metagenome | biome: human gut; feature: human-associated habitat; material: faeces | place: China | collected 2012 | reverse complement strand
CAATGGGTACGGCTACATAAGAACTATGCAGAGGTGGAACTCCTGTGGGCTATGATAAAAGCCGTCAGACTGTTTAAAAATCAAAAAAGAAAGGAGGTGCAGTTTTATGTATGATTTAAATACACCATTATGGGAACGCTACCTTATGACGATTGAGGAAGCGTCCAGTTATTTCCGTATCGGAGAGAACAAACTCCGCCGTATTGCAAGTGAATATAAAGACGAGTGTGTTGTGATGAACGGAAACCGTATGCTGATTAAGAAAAAGAAATTTGAACATATGATTGATAAATTGGAAGAAATCTAATGCAAAAGAGCTTTGTGCATGATATGATACTTATATGTCGTAACAAGGCTCTTTCAGTTTTGAAAGGAGTTTTGAAAGATGTCAGAAAAAAGACGGGATAACAAAGGTCGCATTTTAAGGACTGGAGAGAGCCAAAGGGCAGACGGCAGATATATGTATAAATATGTTAATCGTGCAGGCGAAACAAAGGTTGTGTATTCATGGAAACTGGTGGCTACGGACAGAGTACCGAAAGGAAAGCGTGATGATTTATCTCTTAGGGAAAAGGAACGGGAGATACAGCGTGATTTAGAGGACGGAATAGACACCAAAGGAAAGAAAATGACATTGTGTGAACTATATGCCAAAAAGACGGCACAGAGAATCAATGTCAAGAAGAATACACTAGCAGGGCGAAAATATCTCATGGACGCATTGAAACAGGACAAGCTGGGTTCACGAAGCATAGACAGCATTAAACCGTCAGACGCAAAAGAATGGGCGGTCAGAATGAAAGAAAAGGGCTACGGCTTCAAAACCATTAGTAACTATAAGCGTTCCTTAAAGGCTTCTTTCTATATGGCAATCGAGGACGATTATGTAAGGAAGAACCCTTTTGATTTTCAGTTAAGCGAGGTTATTGATGATGACAGCGAAAGCAGACAGGCATTGAGTGAGGAACAGGAAGAAAAACTGCTGTCCTTTCTCCAGTATGATACGGTGTATCAGAAATATTATGATGATGTGCTGATACTGTTAAAAACAGGCTTACGAATATCTGAATTGTGTGGACTTACTGTACAGGACTTAGATTTTGAAAATCATACACTCAATATCGACCACCAGTTATTACGCAATCAAGAGGGATATTATATAGAAACGCCAAAAACAAAGTGTGGCATACGAAAAGTTCCTATGAGCGAAGAAGCAGGAAAAGCATTTCAAAGAGTGTTGAAACGCAAAAAAACTGGAAAAGGGATTGTAATTGACGGTTACCGCAATTTCCTGTTTCTTAATCAGAAAGGTATGCCTATGACAGCTTGTTACTATACTTCTACATTGAGAAATATAGTAAAGAAATACAATAAGTACCATGATGAACCCTTACCGAAGATAACCCCGCATATATTAAGACATACGTTTTGTACACGATTAGCACAGAAAAACATGAACCCAAAGAACCTGCAATACATTATGGGACATTCCAGCATAATGATAACGCTGAACCTGTACGCCCATGCTTCACAGACAGGAGCAAACATGGAAATGCGAAGTCTGATAGCCTAGTAATTTACTACGAAATTTACTACGATAAAAAGACAAGATATGCAGATTTATGAGTGGTTATAAGAAGTATCTGCCAAAAAGAAAACACCGATAAAGCCTGTAAAATAGGGATATATCGGTGTTATAAGAACTTATGAAAAGATAATTAGAAATTTATTTTATGTTTAATTGAAAAACAGTAAAAGTAGCATGCATTTGAAACCTGATTTTTAGAACGGCAATTTTGAAAAAATCCAGTGTATTTATTACCAAAAATATAGAAAAAATTTTGGTGATAATTCTTCGCCTAATTTCCCAGATTGCCTTGTGTGAAAAGATTAACAGTGCTATAATATAAACATGTTAAAAAAATAACACATTGAAGGAGATGTAGTATAATGAGTCGATTTACATTACCAAGAGACATTTATCACGGAAAAGGATGTCTGGAAGAACTGAAAAATTTGAAAGGAACAAAAGCAATCCTCGTTGTAGGTGGTGGCTCTATGAAACGTCAGGGATTTCTTGACAGAGCAGTGAACTACTTAAAAGAGGCAGGAATGGAAGTAGAATTATTCGAAGGTGTTGAGCCAGATCCATCTGTAGAGACTGTTATGAAAGGTGCTGAAGCAATGCGTGCATTCCAGCCAGACTGGATTGTTGCAATGGGTGGAGGTTCACCAATCGATGCAGCAAAAGCAATGTGGGCATTTTATGAATATCCAGAAATTACTTTTGAAGATTTGATTACTCCATTTAGTTTTCCAGAATTAAGACAGAAAGCAAAATTCTGTGCAATTCCATCTACATCTGGAACAGCAACAGAGGTAACAGCATTTTCAGTAATCACAAACTATCAGACAGGTGTAAAATATCCACTTGCTGACTTTAATATCACTCCAGATGTTGCAATCGTAGACCCAGATCTTGTTGCAGGACTTCCTGTAAAACAGGTTGCATACACAGGTATGGATGCTTTAACACATGCTATTGAAGCATATGTATCAACATTGAATTGCCCATTCACAGATCCTCTTGCGCTGCAGGCAATTGAGATGGTTTTGGAATATCTTCCAGCATCATACAACTGCAATATGGTAGCAAGAGAGCAGATGCACTATGCACAGTGCCTTGCTGGTATGGCATTCTCAAATGCATTGCTTGGTATTGTACATTCTATGGCACACAAAACAGGAGCAGCATTCTCAACAGGTCATATTCCACATGGTTGTGCAAATGCTATTTATCTGCCATACGTTATCAAATACAATGCAAAAGATCCTGTAGCAGCTTCACGTTATGCTGAAATCGCACGCAGAATGGGACTGGAAGGTGTTTCAGAGCAGGCGTTGATCAATAGCCTTTGCAACAAAATTGATGAATTCAACGTAAAATTGAATATTCCAAAGACATTGAAAGAATTTGGAATCAACGAAGACGAATTCAAAGAAAAAGTTGCCAAGATTGCAGAGCTTGCAGTTGGTGATGCATGTACAGGCTCTAACCCACGTGCAATCGATCCTGCAAATATGGAAAAATTGTTAACATGCACATATTATGGTACAGAGGTAGATTTCTAATTTAATTTGCAAAAAAGGGGCGGGTGTCAGTAGAGCATCGGTCCCTTTTTTGTTGTGTGGTTGAAATCTTCACTTGCCAAGCTGAACCATATAGCGTATTATAGTTAAAGGGCGTTTTTTATTTTCGAACTAGGTATTGAGTTAGAAATGAAAGAGGAATAAGAGAAACCTAAATAAAAGGAGGAAGATCATGTATAAAATTTTAAAAGCAGAAAAACTGGCTGATAAGATTTTTTTGATGGATGTACATGCACCACGTGTTGCAAGTCACTGTCAGCCGGGACAGTTTGTTATCGTAAAGATGGATGATAAAGGAGAGAGAATTCCACTTACTATTTGCGATTATGATCGTGAAGCCGGAACAATCACAATTGTATTTCAGGAAGTTGGAGCATCTACGATAAAGATGGCTGATCTGAAAGAAGGAGACAGCTTCCGTGACTTTGTCGGACCACTTGGATGTCCATCAGAATTTGTTCATGAAGATCTCGAAGAATTAAAGAAGAAAAAAATCGTTTTTGTAGCTGGAGGTGTTGGTGCCGCACCTGTTTATCCACAGGTAAAATGGTTACATGCTCGTGGAATTGAAGCAGATGTTATCCTTGGTGCAAAGACAAAAGATATGGTAATTCTTGAAAAGGAACTGGAAGCAGTTGCTGGTAATTTATATGTAACAACAGACGATGGCTCTTACGGACGTTCCGGAATGGTTACAGCTACCTTAGAAGACTTGGTTAGCAAAGAAGGAAAAACATATGATTCATGTGTCGCAATCGGACCAATGATCATGATGAAATTTGTTTGTCTGTTAACTAAAAAATTAGAGATTCCTACAATTGTCAGCATGAACCCAATCATGGTTGATGGTACAGGAATGTGTGGAGCTTGCCGTCTTCAGGTCGGCGATGAAATTAAATTCGCATGTGTAGATGGACCAGAGTTTGATGGACATCTTGTAGATTTCGATCAGGCAATGAAGAGAAGTCAGATGTATAAGACAGAAGAGGGGCGTGCGATTCTGAAATTGCAGGAAGGTGATACACATCACGGTGGCTGCGGAAATTGCGGAGGTGACAACTAATGGCAGATGTATTAAAGAAAGTTCCTGTAAGAGAACAGGATCCAAAAGTACGTGCAACTAATTTTGAAGAAGTATGTCTTGGATACAATAAAGAAGAGGCAATGGAAGAAGCTGCTCGTTGTATTAACTGTAAAAATGCAAAATGTATTCAGGGATGTCCTGTATCTATCAATATTCCAGGATTTATTCATGAGGTAAAAGAAGGTAATATTGAAGAGGCTTATAAGATTATCGGACAGTCTTCAGCATTACCTGCTATTTGCGGACGTGTATGTCCACAGGAATCACAGTGTGAAGGAAAATGTATCCGTGGCATCAAAGGTGAGCCAATTTCTATCGGTAAACTGGAGAGATTTGTTGCAGATTATGCTTTGGAGCATGATATTAAACCAGTTGGAGCAGAAGAAAAGAACGGACATAAAGTTGCTGTTATCGGTTCAGGTCCTTCAGGACTTACATGTGCCGGCGACCTTGCAAAACTTGGTTACGATGTAACTGTATTTGAAGCACTTCACGAACTCGGTGGAGTATTGGTATATGGAATTCCAGAATTCCGTCTGCCAAAACAGAAAGTTGTAGCAAAAGAGATTGAAAAAGTAAAAGAGCTTGGAGTTAAATTTGAGACAAACGTTGTAATCGGAAAATCTACAACAATTGATATGTTGATAGAAGATGAAGGATTTGAAGCTGTATTTATCGGTTCAGGTGCAGGTCTTCCAAAATTTATGGGTATTCCTGGTGAAAATGCAAATGGCGTATTCTCTGCTAATGAATATTTGACAAGAAGTAACCTGATGAAAGCTTTTGATGATTCTTATGACACACCAATTTCAGCCGGACACAAAGTAGCTGTTGTAGGTGGTGGTAACGTTGCTATGGATGCTGCAAGAACAGCACTTCGTCTTGGTGCAGAAGTACATGTTGTATATCGTCGTAGTGAAGAAGAACTTCCAGCACGAGTAGAAGAAGTGCATCATGCAAAAGAAGAGGGAATTATTTTTGATTTGCTGAGAAATCCAAAAGAAATCAAAGTAGATGAGAATGGTAACGTAACTGGAATGACAGTCGTTAAAATGGAACTTGGAGAGCCGGATGCATCAGGAAGAAGACGTCCTGTTGAAGTTGCAGGTTCTGAATATGACATTGATGTAGATACAGTGATCATGTCACTTGGTACATCACCAAACCCATTGATCTCTTCTACAACTGAAGGGCTGGAGATTAATAAATGGAAATGTATCGTAGCAGAAGAAGAAACTGGAAAAACATCTAAAGAGGGTGTATATGCCGGTGGAGATGCTGTTACTGGTGCAGCTACAGTTATCCTTGCAATGGGTGCCGGTAAAGCAGCTGCAAAGGGTATTGACGAATATCTTAGCAATAAATAATTTAGAGAGAGTAATTTTGCACTGAATAATTTTAGATGCAATGCATAAAATAATTATGAGGATATAGGTTTTTCCTATATCCTCGTTTTTTGGACATTAGGGGATTTATATGAAGATCACATTGATTACAGTTGGAAAAATAAAAGAAAAGTATTTGAAAGATGCAATTTCAGAATATAGTAAACGTTTGAGCCGTTATTGCAAATTAGAAATCATAGAAGTTGCTGATGAAAAAACTCCTGATAACGCAAGTCAGATTGTTGAAGATGGAATTCGTGATAAAGAAGGAGAACGTATCTTAAAATATGTGAAAGAAGATGCATTTGTTGTTACTTTAGAAATCAAGGGAAGACTCTTGACCTCTGAAGAACTGGCTGATAAAATTGAAACTCTGGGTATTCAAGGGATCAGCCATATCATATTTATTATCGGTGGTTCAATAGGCCTTGGGAATGAGGTGCTAAAACGTTCAAACTATGCGTTGAGTTTTTCTAAAATGACATTTCCACACCAACTGATGCGTGTAATTTTACTGGAACAGATATATCGGAGTTATAGAATAATAAATCATGAACCATACCATAAGTAAGTCATTTAATAGATAAAAAATATAAGCAAAAGAAGAGGATTTTAAAACATGCAAGAAGCAACACAAGATATACAGGAAGAAGGCATGACATTCTTAGAAACTGTCACAGAAAAATTGAAACAGAAATTGGCACAGCTTTATGAAACTCTTTTGGACGGACAAAAAGAGATAGATCAGATGCAAGAATATTTCTGGGATAATTATACAGAGATGGATGAATATGGTTATGAGTATTATGATAACCAACAGGCGTTACTGCAACAGGTAAATGCAAATCAGAATACATTGTCAATGAAACATCGACTTGAGTCTTTGTTAGATTCACCTTTTTTCGGACGTGTTGATTTTCTGTATGATGGAGATGAAGAACCCGAATCATTTTATATTGGCATTGCAAATTTTGCAGAAGACACTGGAAGGCAGCCTCTTATTTATGACTGGAGAGCACCGGTAAGCAGTTTATTTTATGATTATGATAAAGGCAATGCTTCTTATGAAGCACCGGCTGGAATAATTACAGGTGAAATTACAGCAAAAGGACAATATAAAATAAAAAAAGGTAAAATTATATATGCTTTTGAAAGTGATATGCTGATCGATGATGAAATTTTAAAACAAGAATTAGGAAGCAATGGCGATGTTCAATTAAAAAGCATTATTAGAACAATACAAAAAGAACAAAATGAGATTATCAGGAACACCAAGGATCAAATATTGATCATTCAGGGGGCAGCGGGAAGTGGAAAAACATCTATTGCTTTACACAGAATTGCTTATTTGCTATATCATGATCGTAAAAATTTAAAATCATCAAACATTTTAATTTTATCTCCCAATAGTGTGTTTTCTGATTATATTTCACATATTCTTCCAGAACTTGGTGAAGAGAATATTCAGGAAATGAGTTTTGATATTTTTGCTTACAAAGAATTAAAAGAATTTGTCTATGATTGCGAAGATCGCTATCATCATTTGGAACGGCAGTTACATGATTGTCCATCAAGTGAGATTCATCGTTACAGATACAAACAGTCTTTTGATTTTATCGGACAGATGGAAGGTTTTCTTGCTGTATTAGAAGATCGTTTGATTGATTTTCATGATATTGAATGGCGTGGATACCATAAGTCAGAAGAAGATTTAATCCAATTATTTTATTTCAAATTTCAAGACACTCCGATTTTGGTAAGAATGGATGCAATTAAAGAATATTTTATTGATGAGATTGAAACCAGTATGGGACGTGATCTTAAGGAAGATGAACACATTTATTTTGATGAACTTTTTGATAAAATGTATCAGACAAAAGATTTGTATATTATTTATAATTGGTTTTTAGAAGATATAGATTCTCCAGTGTTACCAAAAGTGTCGTATGAACGTCGCATACTGAAATATGAAGATGTATATCCGATGCTCTATTTAAAATATCGACTCTATGGAAAGAAACAGCATCACCGTATTAAACATGTGGTGATTGATGAAATGCAGGATTATTCTTATTTACAGTATACAATTTTACAAACAATGTTTGATTGCAAGATGACGATACTTGGAGATAAGGCACAATCTATGGATGAACAAACACAAGATGTTCTTGCTTTCCTGCCGAAAATATTTGGAAAACAAGTTCGGAAAATTGTTATGAATAAGAGTTATCGAAATACAGTTGAAATTGCAAAGTATGCAGCAGGACTGACAGGTATTTGTGATTTGGAATTGTTTGACCGTCATGGAAAAGACGTAGTAGAAAAAACTTTTCTATCAGGAGAATCTGTAATTTCTGAAATTTTGAAAAATATTAATTTGGATAAATATGAAACAGCAGCGGTTTTAGCCAGAACAGAGAAGGAAGCTTTTGAATTATATAGTTTATTAAAAAGAAAAGATGAAAATGTCTCTTATATGGATCGAGATACATCTGTTTTTCAGAAAGGGCTGACGATCACCACATACTACCTTGCAAAAGGATTAGAGTTTGATCAAGTTTTCACTGTTCGTTCGGATATTGAAACAAATATGTCAAAACAGGCAGATTATATTTGTGCGACAAGAGCGTTACATGAGTTATATACGTATACCTTGGAAAATAATAAATAAAAAATCTTTGTTCATTCATAGAAAAGAAAGTTCTCTCATAGATTTTTTATAAAAAAGAATACGTGATCGTGTATATGAGAGCAAAGCAGAAGCAAGATCAGTTAAAGAATAAGATTACTTCTGTTACAGGAATGCCCGATGAGGTTATTTTAGGCGCATCGGTTATAAATATACTTGGATATCATAAGTTATATATAGAAAACTATCGTGGAATCCTTGAATATACTTCTTGCCTGATACGTATTCAGACAAAACAGGCACAAATACGTGTTGTTGGAAAAAAATTAAAAATAGAATATTATACAAATTTAGAAATGAAAATCACAGGAGATATTTGTTCGATAGAATTTTGTAAATAAGGAGTTTTCTATTGATACATTCAATCATTCAATATCTTCAAGGGTATTTGACTTTATGCGTGGAAGGAGACTCAGCAGAGCGCTTTTTGAATCTATGTTCTTATCATAAAATATATATTTGGAATGTAACTATTCATGACAATGTTTATGAATTACAAATAAGAATTAAAGATTTTCGAAAAATCCGCCCGATTGCCCGAAAAACGCATACACATGTAAAAATAAAAAATCGTTTTGGGTTTCCGTTCTTTATATATTCTCATAAAGTAAGGGGGTTCTTTCTTGTTGGAATTATTTTTTGTATCTGTTTGTTAAAAGAATGCTCCGCCAGAATATGGGATGTGCATTTCAGCGGAAATCAAGAACAGACTGCGGAATCACTAATGGATTTTTTGCAGACAATTTCTATATACCCTGGAATGCGTAAAGAAAAAATTGATTGTTTTGAAGTAAATAAAGCACTTCGTGAACAATATCCTGAGATTGTATGGGTGTCTACTTCACTAGATGGAAGTATTCTTCAAATTAAGATTAAAGAAAATGAAATGCGAAGAAATGACTTACCTTCATTGGAAGACGCAAAAGGGATAGACTTGATCGCAACTTGTGATGGAGTTATAACACAAATTATAACAAGAAAAGGAATTCCACTTGTACATGTCGGAGATCAAGTAAAAAAAGGAGATATCCTGGTATCTGGAAGATTGGAAATCAAGAATGATTCCCAGGAAATTATCCGTTATCAATATGAACATTCTGATGCGGATGTTTTTGCAGATACAATACAAGTATATACGGATAAAATTTCAAGGAAGTATAAGCAAAAACAGTATAATAAAAAAGAACAACGATTGACTGTCTTTTTTAGGATAAAATCCTGGTCTATTGAAATTGGAAGCCTGAGAAATTCCTTTTCGAATGTTGAAAAGGAATCAGTGGAATATCAGATTCAATTTGGTGAAAATTTTAAATTGCCGATTTATTATGGATATGCGAAGGCTAAGGGGTATCATTTTATACCCCAAAATTATTCAAAAGAAGAATTAAAAACAAAATTGAATTTGAATTTTGAACAATTTCTCCAAAAATTGGAAGAAAAGGGTATTCAAATAACAGGAAAAAGTGTTAATATACATTTATATGACGCTTTTGCATCGGCAGATGGAGCATTATATTTAAATCAGAAAATCACACAACCTGTCGAGACAGAAATGATGGAAATTGAAAGGAACGAACCGGAATGAGCTTATCGGAATTAAATATTGATATCCCGGCTGAACACGAAAAAAATGTGTTCGGCCAGTTTGATGTATTTGCGAAAAAAATAGAACGTACATTTCATGTAACATTGATCTTGCGAGATGGCATGATTAAAATTCTTGGTGAACAGTCACTGGCGCAGAAAGCATATCGTGTACTTAGCCAGCTTACAGAATTATCCCGCAGAGGAAATACAATCACAGAGCAAAATGTAAATTATGCAATTTCACTTGTGTTTGAGGGACAGGAAGAAGAAATTGTAGAAATAGATAAAGATTTAATTTGTCATACATTACAGGGAAAACCAATCAAACCAAAGACACTTGGTCAGAAAAAATATGTAGATGCGATACGGAATGGAATGATTACCTTCGGATTAGGACCGGCAGGAACTGGAAAAACGTATTTAGCAATGGCAATGGCAATCACTGCATTTAAGAATAATGAGGTGAGTCGGATTATTTTAACAAGACCTGCGATTGAAGCAGGAGAAAAGCTTGGATTCCTTCCAGGTGATCTGCAGAGCAAGATCGATCCATATCTACGCCCGTTATATGATGCATTATATCAGATTATGGGAGCCGAAAGCTTTATTAAAAATCAGGAAAAGGGATTGATTGAAGTGGCCCCACTCGCATATATGAGAGGACGTACTTTGGATAATGCGTTTATCATTCTGGATGAAGCACAAAACACAACACCTGCCCAGATGAAAATGTTTCTTACGCGAATCGGGTTTGGCTCCAAGGTTGTTATTACCGGAGACTCTTCGCAGAAGGATTTACCGGCAGGAAGTGTGTCTGGATTGGATGTTGCGGTAAAGGTAGTCAAAGACATTGAAGATATCAGCATTTGTACTTTGACAAGTAAAGATGTTGTGCGCCATCCACTTGTACAACGTATTGTAAAAGCGTATGAAGCATACGAAAATAAAAGTACTCGTTCGGGGAAAACAAATGCAAAAAGGAGAAAATCATGAGTTTATATATAGAAGATGAGAGCAGTATTACACTTCCGATTGAGACGGAATCAATTGCAAATCTTGTGGTAGAAGCAGCATTGGATTATATTCAGTGTCCGTTTGAAGCAGAAGTAAACTTGTTACTGACAGATGATGAAGCAATTCATGAAATGAATCAGGAATTTAGACAGGTAGACCGCTCTACAGATGTATTGTCTTTTCCAATGTTAGAATATGCAAATCCAGGTGATTTTTCAGAAATTGAAGAACAAGAAGATGCATTCAACCCAGAGACAGGAGAATTGATGCTTGGAGATATTGTGATTTCAAAAGAACATGTTCTTGCACAGGCAGAAGCTTATGCACATTCTCCAAAGCGGGAGTTTGCTTTTCTTATTGCACATAGTATGCTTCATCTATTTGGGTTCGATCACATGGAAGAGGAAGAACGTATGATAATGGAAGCAAAGCAGCGGGAAATTATGGAAAAAGTACAAATATTACGCTAACTGACGGAGGGGATGATGACGGATTTACAAAGTAATAAAAAAACAAAGAAAAAAGATGATTTTTTGATGCAGGGAGCAATATTGGCAATTGCAATGTTTCTTACAAAAATCATCGGAGTTGTATATAGAATTCCATTGACAAATATTCTGGGAGATGAAGGAAACGGATTCTATGGCTATGCATTTGAGGTTTATGCGATGGCCTTGATGCTTTCAACATTTAGTCTTCCTGTTGCAGTTTCAAAGTTAGTTTCGGCAAGACTTGCAATGCATCAGAAACGAAATGCGTTTCGAGTGTTTCTCGGAGCGTTGGCATTTTCAATTGTCGTAGGACTGGTTATCTCACTTTTAATCTTTTTTGGAGCAGGGGCAATTTCTACGCATATGATGGAATCTCCGCTCAGTGTATATGCACTTCGAGTATTGGCAGTAGGTCTTTTTATTGTTGCTGTTCTTGGTGTTCTTCGAGGCTATTTCCAGGGACTCGGCACTATGGTCCCAACTGCGATTTCGCAGATCATTGAGCAGATTATCAATGCAATCGTAAGTATTGCAGGGGCAAAAGTACTGTTTGATGTTGGGGCAGCAGCAGGTAAAAAATCAGGAGAAGAATTACTTGGTCCGGCATATGGAGCTGCCGGTGGAACTCTTGGAACAGTAGTGGGTGCATTTGCAGCGTTATTATTCTTGCTTTTTGCGATTTTCTTATATCGAAATAATATTCGTAGACAGTTAAAAAGTGATACTACTCGTAGAAAAGAAAGTTATAAGCGTATAATTAAAATCCTGTTAATTACAATTGCACCGATTATTTTCAGTACCGCAATTTATAATATCAATCAGATTTTAGATCTGACAATATTCAATAAGGTTATGGCAGCACAAGGCTTTACAGAGAAAGAGTATATGGCTTTACAGGGAATTTATACCGGAAAGTATAATACATTGATTAATGTGCCGCTTGCAATGGCAAATGGATTGGCTGCTTCAATTATTCCGAGTATGACAACAGCCGTTGCAGTGCATGACAAAAACCAGATTCATGAAAAAATCAGTCAATCGATTCGATTTACAATGATTATTGCAATTCCATGTTTTATTGGATTTATTGTACTTGGGTCTCCGCTTATGGTTCTTTTGTATAATGATACAAGCAAAACACCTGCAACATTGCTCGCTATTGGCTCGATTACGGTTGTCTTGTATTGCTGGTCAACTGTTTCAAACTCAATTTTACAAGGTCTTGATAAGTTATCTGAACCTGCTAAAAATGCAGGGATTTCATTGGTTGTACATTTGATCGCATTATTTATTATGTTAGTTGTATTAAAATGGAATATCTATGCGTTAGTAGGAAGTAATATTGTTTTTGCAATTTGTATGTGCCTGCTCAATGCACGTGCAATTCATAAAGCATGTGATTATCGGCAGGAAATTGATAATACATTTGTCAAACCATTGATTGCAGCATTGATTATGGGTGCAGTTACGTATCTTGTACATTTCGTTTTTGATCTTTTGGTTGGAGGGCGTTTTGCTGCAACATGTATTGCAATTTTATTTGCAGTGATTGTTTATGCATTTGCATTATTAAAACTCGGGACATTGTCAAATGATGATATCCGGGCATTACCACAGGGAGATAAGATTTTACATATTTGTAAAAAATTCCACCTGCTTCCAAAATATAGAATGTTATAAATTTAACTGAATAAGAAATAAAAAGAAGCCAATACTATATAAAAAAGGAGAGATCCTATGAGAAAATATTTTATTGGCTTTTTTTCTGCTATTTTAATAGTATTTAGTGTAATTACAGTAGGATATCAATTGACTTATAAGTATACGAATACGAAAGCTCAACAGAGTAAGGAACAGATGCTGACAGAGCATATTGAAAAATCAGGAAGCATCAGCACAAAAGGGGATGCTGTAAAAAATAACGGGTATTATATTTCATCCCTGCAAGGATATGTTGTCGTATATTGTGATGACCATAAAACAGTATATGAAGTAACAGATATTTCAATAAATTCACTGCCTAAAGACATACAGGAAAAAGTAATGAATTCAATGTATATTGAAAGTACAGAGGAGTTATATCAATTTTTAGAAAACTATTCAAGCTGAGACTAGAGAGACTAGAGAATTTTAACAGACGGGTAGACGAAATAAAAAAAATAGTGTAGTATAGTTATGTTTATGAGAAATTTACATGGAAAAGTAAAGTGAGGAATTACAATGGATGAGCGAAAGATAGCAAGGATTAATGAATTATATAGAAAATCAAAAGCAGAAGGACTGACAGAATCTGAGAAAAAAGAACAGAAACTTTTACGACAGGAGTATCTGGAGAGTATCCGCGGTAACCTGCGCAGTCAGTTAAATAATATCGATATCAAGGAAAAAGACGGAAGTATCACAAACCTTGGTGAAAAATACGGAAGAAAAATTGGAAACTAGGAAGGGTGTTTGAATTATGTTAAATGGACTTCCAGGGGATCCGGTTATGTTGTTGAGCGTCGTAAATACAAAATTACGAGATCATTATCACAATCTAAATGTGTTGTGTGACGATATGAACGTTGCAAAAGAAGAGATAGAATCAAAATTAAATGCGATTGATTATTTCTATGATAGTAACCGTAATCAATTTGTTTAATGATAGGACAAAGGCAGGTTTGCGAAAAGTTATTTCGTAAGCCTGTCGTTTTATATATGATAAGTTTTATATATTTTATATATTAGAAAAGCAGTTGAAAAAAACCATTTTGTAACGTATAATATAATATCGTCTTAATATTGAAAGGAACATTGGAAAACGATGGAATATAATAATAATAAAGAAATAGAAAAAATATTAGAAGAGATTGATATAAGTGAAGAAGCACCAATTGAAGAGCCTATACGCCAGTATTATTTTATCAAAAAAGGAAGAGAGTATGTCACTAGGCTGAGTGAGAAATTAGGTCGTCCTCTTTATGTCTGTGTAAACACTTTTGGTTGTCAGATGAATGCAAAGGACTCTGAAAAATTGCTCGGTATTCTTGAACAGATGGGCTATAAAGAAGAAACAGATGAAAATAAGGCAGATTTTGTTATTTATAATACATGTACTGTTCGTGAAAATGCGAATCTGCGTGTTTATGGACGTCTTGGACAGCTTAACCGCATCAAAAAGAAGAATCCGCATATGATGATCGGATTATGCGGATGTATGATGCAGGAACCGGAAGTTGTAGAAAAGTTAAAGAAGAGTTACAGATTTGTTGATCTGATCTTTGGAACTCATAATATTTATAAATTTGCAGAACTAATCGTAACATGCTTTGAATCAGAACGTATGGTGATTGATATCTGGAAGGATACGGATAAAATTGTTGAAGATTTGCCGACAGATCGCAAGTATCCATTTAAATCTGGTGTGAATATTATGTTTGGCTGTAACAATTTCTGCAGCTATTGTATTGTACCTTATGTGCGTGGACGAGAAAGAAGCCGTAATCCGAAAGACATTATCCGAGAGATAGAGAAGCTGGTTGCTGATGGAGTAGTAGAAGTCATGCTTCTTGGACAAAATGTAAATTCATATGGAAAAAACCTGGATGAGCCAATGACATTTGCTCAACTTTTACAGGAGATTGAAAAGATAGAAGGGCTTGAACGTATCCGTTTTATGACCTCTCATCCAAAGGATTTATCAGATGAACTTATTGAAGTAATGGCACATTCAAAAAAAATCTGTAAACACCTTCATTTACCGGTTCAATCAGGAAGTACAGATGTCTTAAAGAAGATGAATAGAAGGTATACAAAAGAACAGTATTTATTACTGGTAGAGAAAATCAAAAAGGCAATTCCGGATATTTCACTTACAACAGATATTATTGTTGGATTTCCGGGAGAGACAGAAGAAGATTTTCAGGAAACGTTGGATGTAGTGCGCAAAGTGCGCTATGACAGTGCCTTTACATTCCAATATTCAAAGCGTACAGGAACTCCTGCTGCCGTACTTGAAGACCAGATTTCACCGGAGGTCATGAAAGATCGTTTTGATCGTCTGTTAAAAGAAGTCCAGACAATCTCAGCAGAAGTGTGCAGTGTACATAAAGGAACGATACAGCGTGTTCTTGTTGAAACCAAAAATGATCATGACGAGCATCTGGTGACAGGTCGTATGAGCAACAATCTGCTTGTTCATTTTCCGGGAGATGCTTCATTGATTGGAAAATTAGTTGATGTTGAACTCAAAGAATGTCATGGATTTTATTATATGGGAGAAATCGTTTCTTAAGAAAAAATTTTTCGGGCAATATTTTTACCAAAAACGTCCAAACTATGTAGCAAAACTATATAGGAGGACGTTTTTGTATGAAAAGATTAAAAGAATATACTGGATTGTGGGCTTTAGGCGGTATGTTATATTATGGAATAGAAGTGGTTTTTCGAGGCTTTTCACATTGGTCTATGTTTGTACTGGGAGGAATCTGCATGATGTTTTGTGGGCAGCAGGGAATGTGGACAAAGTGGGAGGACCCGTTATGGATGCAGGTAGTAAGGTGTTCAATCTTTGTTACAGCAGGAGAATTTATTACAGGAATTATTGTAAATAAATGGCTGAAGCTGAATGTATGGGATTATTCGGATCAGCCGTTTCATCTTCTTGGACAAATTTGTTTTGCATTCATTATTTTATTTTCCGGGTTATGCGTGATAGCTATTTATTTATCAGCGTATTTTTTACACTTTATTTGTGGTGAAAAAAAACCACATATCCATGTTTTATAAAAAGTCGAAAAATGCTATAATAAAATGGACTTCTTTTGAGATATATTAATTTGAATTGAAAGGATGGCGTAATAAGTGGCTGAAATGACACCGATGATGCAGCAATATATGGAGACAAAGTCTCAATATCCGGACTGCATTTTATTTTATAGATTAGGTGATTTCTATGAGATGTTTTTTGATGATGCATTGACTGCATCCAAAGAATTAGAAATCACATTGACAGGAAAGAATTGTGGGATGGAAGAACGTGCACCAATGTGTGGGGTTCCTTATCACGCAGTAGATGGATATTTGACAAAATTAGTATCTAAAGGATATAAAGTAGCAATCTGTGAGCAGGTTGAAGATCCAAAACAGGCGAAAGGCATTGTGAAGCGTGAAGTAGTGCGAATTGTAACACCTGGAACTATTTTGGATGCAGCTGCAATTGACGAGAGCAAGAATAATTATATTATGTGTATTGTATACATTGCAGATCGCTATGGATTGTCAGTTGCAGATGTAACTACCGGAGATTATTTTGTGACAGAACTGCCGGACGGACAAAAATTAAAAGATGAAATTTTTAAATTTATGCCGTCAGAAATTATTTGCAATGAATCATTCTATATGAGTGGAATGGATCTTGAAGATATGAAAAATCGACTTGGAATTACAATTTATTCATTGGAATCATGGTATTTTGATGATGAAATCTGTAAATCTAAATTAATGGAACATTTCAAGGTATCTTCGCTGCAAGGACTTGGGCTTGCGGATTATGATTGTGGAGTGATCAGTGCGGGGGCACTGCTTCAATATTTATTGGAAACACAAAAAAATGATCTGTCCCATATGACACATATCACACCGTATACGACCGGAAAATATATGATGCTGGATAGTTCTACAAGACGGAATCTGGAGTTGTGTGAAACTTTACGTGAGAAACAAAAAAGAGGTTCCTTATTATGGGTATTGGATAAAACCAAAACAGCTATGGGGGCTAGAACATTACGAAAATATATTGAACAACCGTTGATTGAGCGTACCGAAATAGAACGTCGTCTGGATGCTGTTACAGAATTAAAAGAAGAGGCTATTTCCAGAGAAGAGATCAGAGAGTATTTATCTCCTGTATATGACTTAGAAAGATTGATTACAAGAATTACGTATGGCTCAGCCAATCCACGAGATCTCACTGCTTTTTCAACATCATTGGAAATGCTGCCGGCTATCCATTATATATTAGAAGATATGAAATCCGACTTATTATGTGAGATTTGTAAAGAAATGGATACGCTGGAGGATTTATGCTCCCTTGTAAAATCAGCAATTGCACAAGAACCACCAATTGCTATGAAAGAAGGAAATATTATACGTGATGGCTACAGCGAGGAAGTAGATACGCTTCGTCGTGCAAAATCGGATGGAAAAACATGGCTTGCGAAACTGGAAGAGCAGGAACGTGAAAAGACAGGAATTAAAAACCTAAAGATTAAATATAACAAAGTGTTTGGATATTATTTGGAAGTAACAAATTCTTATAAAGAGCTTGTGCCGGAATATTATACCCGTAAACAGACACTGGCAAATTCGGAAAGATATATTACACCTGAATTAAAAGAACTGGAAGACACTATTTTAGGTGCAGAAGATAAACTTTATGCACTGGAATATGAATTATATTGTACTGTTCGAGATACGATTGCAGGAGAAGTTATCCGAATTCAGAAAACAGCGAAAGCCGTTGCAGCATTGGATGTGTTTACATCACTTGCACTTGTTGCAGAACGCAATAACTATATTCGCCCTACAATCAATGTTCAGGGAAAAATAGATATTAAAGATGGGCGACACCCAGTTGTAGAGCAGATGATTCCAAATGGTTCGTTTATTTGCAATGACACAGTGCTGGATGATAAAAAACAGAGGATTTCTATTATTACTGGTCCGAACATGGCCGGAAAATCTACATATATGAGACAAGTTGCCCTTATTGTGCTGATGGCACAACTTGGTTCTTATGTGCCTGCTTCCAAAGCAAACATTGGACTTGTGGATCGTATTTTTACCCGTGTCGGAGCCTCAGATGATCTTGCATCAGGACAAAGCACATTTATGGTAGAGATGACAGAAGTAGCTAATATTTTACGAAATGCTACAAGTAAGAGTCTGCTTGTATTGGATGAAATCGGTCGAGGAACAAGTACATTTGACGGCCTTTCCATTGCCTGGGCTGTTGTGGAATATATCAGTGATGCAAAATTACTTGGTGCGAAAACATTATTTGCAACACATTATCATGAGCTAACAGAGTTAGAAGGAAAAATCAACAATGTAAACAATTATTGTATCGCGGTGAAAGAAAAGGGTGATGATATCGTATTTTTGCGAAAAATTGTGAAAGGCGGAGCAGACAAGAGTTATGGTATTCAGGTAGCAAAACTGGCAGGAGTTCCGGATATTGTAATCAATCGAGCAAAAGAAATCGTAGAGGAACTGGCGGATGAAGATATTACTTCACGTGTCAGCGAAATTGCTTCCAGAGAGGCTGAAGCAAAGAAAAAAACAAAGTCTAAAAAATATGATGAAGTAGATATTGCACAGTTTTCTTTATTTGACACAGTAAAAGACGATGATGTTCTTGAAGAACTGAAAGCTATTGATGTAGGTAATCTGACTCCAATAGATGCCTTAAATACCATTTACAGACTTCAGAACAAATTAAAAAATCGCTGGTAAAAGGAGTACATAATGCAGCATATTCAAGTATTAGATCAGGTTACAATTGATAAAATTGCCGCTGGAGAAGTGATTGAACGACCGGCTTCTATTGTGAAAGAACTTGTAGAAAATGCGATTGATGCCGGAGCAACACATGTTACAATTGAGATCGAAGAAGGAGGGATTTCTTTAATCCGTATTACCGACGATGGAAGTGGTATTATGAAAGAAGATATCCGCAATGCATTTTTGCGTCATTCTACAAGTAAGATCCGTAATGTGGAGGATTTGCTTCACATTACATCTCTTGGATTTAGAGGAGAGGCATTATCCAGCATTGCGGCAGTTACAAAGGTGGAAGTAATCACAAAAACAAAAGAGGCTATACTTGGAACAAGATATGTAATTGAAGGTGGACAAGAGCTTTCATTAGAGGAAGCCGGATCTTCTGACGGAACAACTTTTATAATAAGACAGTTATTCTATAATGTCCCTGCACGACGCAAATTTTTAAAAACTGCAATGACAGAAGCAGGACATGTACAAGATTTGTTAATACGATTGGCATTATCTCATCCGGAAGTTGCATTTCGATTTTTAAATAATAATCAAGAGAAACTTAGAACTTCCGGAAGCGGAAAATTAAAGGATGTAATCTATAATATTTATGGACGTGATGTTGCATCTAATTTATTGGAATTAGATTATCGGCAAGGAGGCATTCATATTACAGGTTATCTTGGGAAACCTCTGATTACAAGAGGAAACCGTAATTTTGAGACATTTTTTGTGAATGGACGTTATGTAAAAAGTACGATGATCTCAAGAGCTGTTGAGGATGCGTATAAAGATTTTATGATGCAGCATAAATTTCCATTTGTAGTATTGCATTTTCAGGTGGATACAGAAACAGTAGATGTAAATGTGCATCCGACAAAGATGGAACTTCGTTTTCAGAATCAACAAGAAGTATATAAAACCGTATTTGAGGCAATACATAGACAATTATTAGAACCGGAATTGATTCCACAGGTGGAAGTTCCAGAACCACTGACATCACCTGTTCAAGAAAAAAAGAAGACTCCGTCACCGGATCTTAAGCTCGTAAGACGAGTAATGCCATCCGATTCAAAGGAAGCTGCAGCTTCGATTACGACAACACCGATAGATTCTGCAGCACCGACCGCATCAGAACAGGTGAAAGAGGAACCCCATAACGAAGATTATTTTATCCGTAAAATGAGAGAACGTGTTATGTCTTATCATAATCGGAATTCTTCGGCGGAGGTGAAAGATCAGAAAAAGATTTTCAGACCAGAGGAACAGAAAAAAAGAATACAGACTTCAGTTCATGAAGCTACAACATATAAGGTAAATGAGACACCGGTAATCCAGAAACCAAAGCAGCTGGATTTATTTGAAGAAAAGTTATTGGAATTTGCTTTATGGACAAGATAATGATTTTGGTTTTTCTTATGCAAAGTGTCCAAATATAGATGAGTTTAAAATAGAACTATGTAATTTTGGTATTGCAAAGACAAAGATAAGATTTGATATTAAACAGTTTTTATGTCATCTTTGGGGAATTGCTTCGCAAAAAGATAAAGATGTACCAGCTAAATTAGTATATTTATTTTTTAAACCTAAAATGGATTTAGAAACTGAACGAATACAGGTGGAAAAAGTATTTGAAGAACTTCAAGCGGAGATAAAAAATATCTTTTCTAGTAAGCAAATACAGATTTTTATAAGCAATAATAATATTAAATTGTCGGCTATAGCTGAATATGCAAAAGTTATGGAGCCACTAAGCAAAGATAATATTTTATTTTAATTAAATTAGAGTTTAAGGAAATAAGGAATTTATAAGGAGATGAGATATTTTGATAAAAATTATGTTTGTATGCCATGGTAATATTTGTCGTTCAACTATGGCTGAATTTGTGATGAAGGATTTAGTGCGAAAAGCGGGTTTAGCTGATAAATTTATAATCAATTCTTCAGCTACAAGTCGTGAAGAAATCGGCTGTGATACTCACTATGGTACAAAAGCAAAACTTCGTGAGATGAATATTCCATTTAGTAAGCGCAAAGCTGTGCAGATAACAAAACAAGATTATGATATGTATGATTATATTATCGTGATGGATAATAATAATTTACGCAATCTAAGCTATATTATCGGTGAAGATACAGAGCATAAAGTATATAAGATGATGTCTTTTGTCGGTGAAAATCGTGATGTAAAAGACCCATGGTATACAGATAATTTTGATGAAACGTATGAAGATGTAGATAAAGCTTGTAGAGCGTTACTTGCTAAATTAATAAAAGAATATAATTTGGCATAAAAAAATAGGAATGATATTTTTGTATCATTCCTATTTTTAAGTTAAAGCTTATTTTTTAGCGATTACTTCTATTTCAATCAAGGCACCTTTTGGTAATTTACTTACTTCTACACAGGAGCGAGCAGGATATGGTTGTGTAAAGTAAGTGGCATAGATTTCATTTACTTTAGCAAAATCATCAATATTTGTGATGAATACAGTTGTTTTGATTACATTTTCCCATTTTGCGCCAGAAGCGTTGATTACTGCTTGAGCATTTTTTAAAGCTTGATGAGCTTGAGCTTCGATACCTTCAGCCATTTCGCCAGTAGCAGGGTCTAAAGCGATTTGACCAGAAGCGAAAACAAGATTGTCGATTTCGATAGCTTGGGAATAAGGTCCTACAGCACCAGGTGCATTAGTTGTTTTAATTACTTTCATAAAACTCACCTCAA